>JAEEGK010003299.1_pt1 | contig 40315 bp, 39 predicted proteins | sample 8958771 | NCBI WGS metagenome assembly JAEEGK01 (sample SAMN16246547, study PRJNA631951) | gut metagenome | biome: gut microbiome; feature: rumen; material: SC-attached | host: Bos | place: Iran: Karaj | collected 2018-10
ACTTCGGCTTACCAGAAGCCCCTCACTCCCCGCCAAAATAACGAGTCAGAACTATGCAGTATAAAAATCTTGTGATTTTCTTTGGTGTTACAAGAAAATATCACTAACTTTGCAGACGTTTTGGATTGATACCGGTAACTCACAAGGCTGTCCCCGTTGCGGTTCCCGTCACACATATAACCTAAGATGACAAAAAAAGTATTTCTCAGAACGCTCTACATCTACGCTATCCCATATTCTGTATTGCTCACGGTGATACTCTCATTGATGTATGTGTATCCGAAACCGGAACTCCACATGCTCCTTAACTCCTATCACACAAGCATTCTGGATATGTTCTTTAAGTATTATAGTGTGATGGCAGAATGGCCATTGTATCTCCTGGCACTGCTCCCCCTGTTTTGGAAGAGGCCCAAGCTGACCCTCTTCTTTGCCATGTCTGAACTGACAGGAGGCGCCATCCTTCAAGTAATGAAACACATCATCTGTTACGACCGCCCTGTCGTTGTGTTCGAACATTACCATGATTTGACCTTGCCCTTGGTACAGGGCGTCACGATGTATCATAGCAACTCCTTCCCCTCAGGACACGCCTCCACATTCTTCATGTTCTGCACCTGTTGCGCCATCATTCTGGCGTGTCACTATAGCCGGGGGGTTAGGCTCAACAAACTCCAGTCCCAGATGCTGTTTCACGCCTCGTTGCTGATGCTGCTGCTGCTCGCTGCCCTGGGCGCATACTCACGTGTCTATCTTTCCCAACATTTCCTCTCGGATGTCTGCGTCGGCAGCATCATCGGCTTTACGACCCCCTTCCTCATGTTCTATTTCTTCAGGAGCAAAGTCCTGAAGCTTAATGACGAAAAGATATAGCAAAAAATGTCTTGTAAGTCTTATAAGTCCAAGTTCTTCAGCAGGACAATATTCTGTTTTGCTCTCGTTTTTCCGTAACTTTGTGCACGGTAAACAAAATAACACAACTAAACGGCGTATGAAACATTATCAATTGCTCTTGACTATGGTTGTCTGCTTGGCAACTAAGCTAACTGTTTGTTCGCAACCCTATGACTTTCAGAATACGAAACTCAGTGATGAGAAACGTGTTGATCTGTTTGTTAAACATCTTACACTCGATGAGAAGATGACGTGGATGTCGCCTATGCTTGGCACACCACGCCTTGGAGTGCCTATCTATGGCTGCTACGAGGGCCTGCACGGTCTGGCCTTAGGTGGTCCGTCGCGTCATAATGGTGTGAAGACCGTAGATGGTAAGGAGGTGCCAAACGACCTGCCTACCACCATCTTCCCTCAGGCCTATGGTATGGGTGCCACTTGGGCCCCGCAACTTATTCAGCGTATCGGCGAGATAGAGGCCGAGGAGGTGCGCTGGTATGCTCAGGGTAACATAGCAAGGCGTAAGGGTTTGGTGGTATTTGCTCCTAATGCCGACCTGGCTCGCGACCCCCGTTGGGGACGTACTGAGGAGAGTTTCGGCGAGGATCCTTTTCTTACGGCTCAACTCTCTGTTGCGATGGTAAAGGGTCTGCAGGGCAACGATAAGCGCTATTGGAAGACGGCTGCCCTGATGAAGCATTTCCTGGCCAATAGCAATGAGGATGGCCGCGACTCAACATCAAGCAATTTCGACGAGCGATTGTTCCGCGAGTATTACTCGTATCCTTTCTATAAGGGTATTACTGAGGGTGGCAGTCGTGCATTTATGGCATCATATAATAGCTGGAACGGCATACCTATGTGCGTGCATCCTTGTCTCGACGAGATTACCCGTAAGGAGTGGGATAACAATGGTATTATCTGTACTGATGGTGGTGCCTATGGCATGCTGGTAAGTGCCCATCACTATTATCCCGATCTGCCTGCTGCTGCAGCTGGAGTAGTAAAAGCAGGTACCAGTCAGTTCCTCGATCGTTTCCAGCCTTACCTCAAGGAGGCTGTAGAGAAAGGACTGGTGACTGAGGCCGAAATAGAAAAAGTGATAAAGGGTAATATATACGTTGCACTGAAGCTTGGACTGCTCGATGATAAGTGCCCATATACCGAGATAGGTAAGGATTCAACAGCCATGCCTCCTTACGAGCGTGCCGATGTAAAGCAGTTCGTGCGCGAGGTTACGGCCAAGAGCGTTGTGCTGCTCAAGAATAATGGCATCTTGCCCATCAAGGGTGTAAGGAAGATTGCCGTGGTTGGCCCTTATGCTGATAAGATTGTGTACGACTGGTATAGCGGCACTGCTCCTTACGAGAACACCATCCTGAAAGCTATGCAGGAGGCTGGCCGTGAGTATGGCATAGAGATACTGTATGCGCCTGATAATCAGTTTGGTCGTGCTGAGGCTTTGGCTCGTCAGGCCGATATGGTACTGGTGTGCACAGGCAATCACCCCTATGGAACTGATCGCACCTGGAAGGTTTGTCCTGTGCCCAGCGATGGTCGTGAGGCTAACGATCGCCATTCGTTGCAGTTGCCCGATGAGGATGAGATACGCCGTCTGAAGGCCATCAATCCCAATACTGTTCTTGTGCTTGTGAGCAGTTTCCCATACGCTATCAACTGGAGCAATCAGCATCTGCCTGCTATTCTGCAGGTAACCCACTGCTCTCAAGAGCAAGGTCACGGTGTGGCCGATGTGCTGTTTGGCAAGGTTAACCCAGCAGGTCGCACCACTCAGACGTGGGTAAAGGATATCCTCGATCTGCCAGAGATGATGGATTACGATATCCGTCATGGTCGTACCTATATGTATTTCAAGGGTACACCGTTGTATCCTTTCGGCTACGGACTGAGTTATACCCGTTTTGAGTATGGCGATGCCAAGGTGTTGAAGCAGGACAAACAGAAAATCTATGTTTCAGTGCCTGTAAAGAATGCTGGTGCGATGGATGGCGACGAGGTGGTGCAGCTTTACGCCAGCTATCCCGATTCGCAGGTTGAGCACCCCAAGCGTCAGCTCAAAGCCTTCAGTCGTGTTACTATTCCTGCGGGCGAGACCAGAGAGGTGGTGCTCGAAGTGGCCAAGAGCGACCTGACTTACTGGGATGCGGTGCAACATGCCTTCATACCAGAGAAAGGAAAGATATGCTTCGAAATCGGAGCATCTTCGGCTGATATCAGAACCCGGTGCTATCGTTAGCATCGGGTTTCCCTTTTTCATGTGGTAAATAAAAACCGCGAAACATTTCCGTATTTACGCGAAATGTTGTAACTTTGCACCCGTAATAATAATGATGATTATGAAAAGAATTGTATTAGCAGCTTTTGCGTGGATTATGGCTATCAGTGCAGTGCAGGCTCAGGATCAGGTTGAGACCACTGTCGAGACAGATGTAGTGAGCCAGTATGTATGGCGTGGTATGGACCTTGGACATGCGTCTATCCAGCCTACACTGGGTGTGGCCTATAAGGGCCTGTCGCTCAGCGCATGGGGTAATGTCGGACTGACCGATGCCAACGATGTGCGTGAGATCGACCTCACTCTGAGCTATACCACTGGTGGATTCAATATCGGCATAACCGACTATTGGAATACAGACGGACAGGATCCTGAGAATCGCTATTTCCGTTATAATGCGCACTCTACCAATCATCTGTTCGAGGCTAACGTGGGCTACGACTTTGGTCCGTTATCGCTGCAGTGGAACACTATGTTTGCCGGCAATGACGGCTATAACAAGAGCGGCGAGCGCGCATATAGCAGTTATATTGAGGCTGCTGCCCCCTTCGCTCTGGGCGGTTGCGAGTGGCAGGCTGTACTAGGTGCTGTACCTTATGCTACAGATTACTATGGTGCCGATGGTTTTATTATTAATAATGTGTCGCTGCGTGCCCAGCGCGACATCAAGATAACCGATAAGTTCTCACTGCCGGTGTTTGGTCAGATAGCTGTCAATCCCAGCACAGAGCACGCTTACTTCGTGTTCGGCTTTACGCTAAAAGCATTCTAATTAAGATATGACTAACGGTATATATACTATCCTGTTGCTCATCCTGAGCAATGTGTTTATGACATTCGCCTGGTACGGCCATCTGCGCCTGCAGCAATCAGGCATTTCAAGCAACTGGCCGCTGTATCTCGTGATTGCGTTCTCGTGGGCGATTGCTTTCTTCGAGTACTGTTGCCAGGTACCAGCCAATCGCATCGGATTTGTGGATAATGGCGGTCCGTTCAACCTTGTCCAACTCAAGGTCATCCAGGAGTGCATCTCGCTGGTGGTGTTTGCGATCATCGCCAACTTTATCTTCCAGCATGAGGAATTGCACTGGAATCACGCTGCCGCGGCGCTCTGTCTGGTCATGGCTGTTTACTTTGTCTTTATGAAACCGTAGTGTATGATCGACAGAGAAACGATAGACAAGATACTCGATGCCACCAACATCGTAGATGTGGTAAGCGAGTTTGTTACGCTTAAGAAGTCGGGCGTAAACTATAAGGGTTTGTGCCCGTTCCACGATGATAAGACACCATCGTTCATGGTGTCGCCCACCAAGCAGATTTGCAAGTGCTTCTCGTGTGGCGAGGGTGGCACAGCCATCAACTTCCTGATGAAGCACGAGCAGATAACCTATCCTGAGGCGCTGCGCTGGTTGGCCAAGAAGTACAACATCGAGATACAAGAGAAGGAACTCACCGACGAGGAGAAACGCGAGCAGAGCGATCGCGAGTCGATGTTCATTGTCAACGAGTGGGCGATGAACTATTTCAGGGAAATCCTGAATACCGATCCTGACGGTGTGGCCATCGGTCGCCAGTACTTCCGTAGTCGTGGCATACGCGATGATATTGTCGAGAAGTTCAATCTGGGTTTCTCGCTCAGCAAGCGCGATGCACTGGCCCTGGCCGCCAAGAAGGCAGGCTATCAGGAGGAGTATCTGATCAAGACAGGTCTGTGCATCAAGGGTGAGAAGGGTGTGTACGATCGTTATGCCGGTCGTGTCATCTTCCCTTGGTTCAATGTCAGCGGTAAGGTGGTGGCCTTTGGTGGTCGTCTGCTCGATGCGCGCACCAAGGGCGTGCAACAGAAGTATGTGAACTCGCCCGACTCTGAAATCTATCACAAGGAGCGCGAGCTCTACGGCCTGTACCAAGGCAAGAAGGCTATCGCCAAGGAAGACTGCGTGTATATGGTCGAAGGCTATACCGATGTGATTGCCATGCACCAGTGCGGACTTGAGAATGTGGTGGCCAACAGCGGTACAGCACTCTCTAAGTATCAGATAAAACTGCTGCGCCGATTCACGCCAAACATCATACTGCTCTACGATGGCGATGAGGCTGGTATCCACGCTGCTATGCGCGGTACCGACATGCTGCTGGCCGAGGGTATGAGGGTAAAGGTGTTGCTGTTGCCCGATGGCGACGACCCAGACTCATTTGCCCGCAAGCACACCGCCACAGAGTTCAAGGCATATATCGAGGAGCATGCTGAGGACTTTATCTCGTTCAAGACCAAACTGACGGTCGAGAACGTAACTGATCCTGTTAAGCGTTCAGAGGCTATCGGAGGCATCGTCAAGAGCATCTCTGTGGTCGACGATTCGCTGCTGCGCGATGAGTACCTCACCCAACTGTCACGTCGTCTGGGCATCAAGGAAGAAACCCTACTCCAGTCGATGAACGGCATGATCTCTCGCGACCGCGAGGAGAAGGAAAAGGAGTACAACCGCGAACAGGCTCAGGATGCCATCCAGCGCGAAAAAGAAGCCCAGGGCAAACCCATCGCAATAGGTCTTCATACCATCAACGACCAGATGGCACAGGTCGAAGAGATGCTGATTAGGGCTATCGTTCGCGATGGCGAGAAGGTGATTTACGAGAACATCCAGACCGAGGATGGTGAGACTATCAATATTACTGCAGCACAGTTCGTGGCCTACGATCTGGGCGAGGATAATCTTAGCTTTAGTAGCAACCCAGTCTACAACCGCATACTGCAGGAGGTGGTGGCCCACTGTGAAGAAGAAGGCTTCAAAGCCTCAGACTTTCTGACGCGCCACCCTGACTACGAGATCAGTTCTGTAGCCGCAAAGCTGTCCGTCGACGACTATCAGCTCAGCAGGATGTTTCAAGTCAAGGAGCGCGAGGGCGGTCTGCGTCAGCATATCGAACATCTGGTGCTCGACTTCCGTTACTACTGCCTTGGTGCCAAGCAGAAGGAACTGCTGGCCCAACTCAAGACGTGCAAGGACGACTATGTGGCTATAATGACAGAATATAAACGTGTAAAAGAGATATACGACGAACTGGCGAAGAAACTGGGACGATGAGTTGGTTTAATATCATATGGCTAGTGTACTACGTGATGGTGACCATTGCCATCATCCATGTAGTGATGGACAACCGTCAACCCGCCAAGACTATGGCGTGGGCACTGGTGATATACTTCGTACCCGTAGTAGGTATCGTCTTCTACCTCTTCTTCGGCATCAATCATCGCAAGGAACGTTACGTAAGCGAGCGCACTATGAACCAGCTCACCAAGCGCTCTATGCTTGAGTTTGCCGAGCAGCAGAATCTGCGCCTGCCCGATAAGCACAAACCCCTTATCGACCTCTTTATAAATCAGAATCTGGCCCTGCCCTTCAAGGATAATCTAGTGGATATCTGTACCGATGGCTACCAGTTCATCTCCGAACTTATGGAAGATATTGGTCGTGCCAAGGATCACATACACATCGATATGTACATTTTTGCCGAAGACCCTCTGGGCACTATGGTTGCCGATGCACTTATCGATAAGGCCGGTCAGGGTGTAGAGGTTCGTCTCATCTACGATGATGTGGGCTGTTGGAATGTGCATCACCGTTTCTTCGAGCTCATGCGCGAGGCAGGCATCGAGGTCCGCTCGTTCATGCCTGTGCATTTCCCATCGTTCACCAGCAAGGTTAACTACCGCAACCACCGCAAGATCATCGTCATCGATGGCAATGTGGGCTATATTGGCGGTATGAACATCGCCCAGCGCTACGTTAAGGGCACTGGCAAACTGCCTTGGCGCGATACCATGCTGCGCGTATCGGGTGGGGGAGTACATGCTCTGCAGCGCGCCTTCCTGGTCGATTGGTATTTTGTTGACCGCACACTGCTGTCCGACCGCAAGTACTATCCCCGTTGCGAGAATGTCACCAACAACTGTCTGGCGCAGGTTGTAACCAGCGGTCCCACCACGCCTTATCCTGAGATTATGCAGGGCTATGTGCGCATCATCCTTGGTGCCCGTCGCTATCTGTATCTCGAGACCCCTTATTTCCTGCCCAACGAGTCTGTGCTCTTTGCCCTCAAGACCGTTGCATTGGCTGGTGTCGATGTCCGTGTGCTCTGTCCTCGTCGCAGCGATGCCCGATTTGTAGAGTGGGCCAGTCGCAGCTATCTGCGCGAGATTCAGGAGGCTGGCGTCAAGGTAAGTCTCTACGAGGCCGGATTCCTCCACTCCAAGCTGTTGGTGTGCGACGATGCCATCACCACCTGCGGATCAACCAATCTCGACTTCCGCAGTTTCGAGAACAACTTCGAGGCCAACATCTTCTTCTTCGACGAGGGTTTGGCACTCCGTATGAAAAACATGTTTATGCGCGACCTTGCTCAGGCCGTGCCATTCGAGGATGTATGTAAGCAGAGGGGTAACGGATTCTTCACCCGACTTTGGGAGAGCGTTACAAGGATGCTGTCGCCTCTTTTCTGAAAATCGAGAAGTTCACGCTGCCATATGTGCGATGCTCTACAAAGTGGGGATCGCTGCTAAAGTCGTCGTCCTTGCCGTGCTCAAACACCAATATTCCGTCGTCCTTCAGCAGTCCTTTCTCAAATATCAGTCCAGGTATCGTTGGCAGTTCCTTCAGTGCGTAAGGTGGATCGGCAAAGATAAAGTCAAACTGCTGTTTGCACGACTTGATATAGCGGAACACATCGCCGCGCAGGGGCAGGCATACGTTGGTGTCCAGCTTCTTCAGGCAGTCTGTGATAAACCTGTGATGGTCGCGGTCCATCTCTACGCTCACCACGTGCTCGCATCCGCGCGACACCAGTTCGAGCGATATGCTGCCTGTGCCTGAGAACAGGTCGAGAGCGTTGATACCTTCAAAGTCGATGTATCTGGTCAGCACATTAAATATGTTCTCCTTGGCAAAGTCGGTAGTAGGCCGCGCCTTGAATGTGCGTGGGATATCAAAGTGCCTACCCTTATATATACCTGTAATAATTCTCATCGTCCGCGGGTTATAAGTGTCATCAAGTCGTATGGCATGCCCTTAATCTTTGTGGCCGGGGCATCCTGATAGTCAGCCTGTGGGTTTATCACGTAGGCGTTTGCCACATATTTCTTCACCTCGTCCATCAGCCACTCCTGCTCGGGTATGTCGCCCACCAGGTGCAGCTCGTCGTGCTCGTTCTCCAGTCGCAGCTGCTTCCACACGTACAGCAGATAGTACAGTGCGTCGTGTGCATGTGCGGCATCAAACGTGTTGCAGAACTTAAATCGGTTCTGCTGGAAACTGAAGATATGCAGTTGCTTGTTGTGGAAGTATCCGTACAGTTTGTTGCGATGGCCCGTAAAACTGCGCTGATGCAGTTGGCGCCACACAGGTGTCAGTGCGTGTATATAGTCAACGCCGGCGTCAAACCTGTCGCCCAGTACCGTTGCCACATTCTTGTTTACGGCAAACAGGCACACAGCCTTCAAATCGGGCAGCACGTTATACAGCACCACACGCTTCTCCTGTCCGGCAGGATACGAGTACTCAAACAGTTTCTCCTTGTCGGCCTCGTCAAACTCCTCCACTGGCACCAGCAGCGACTGCGTGTCTATCAGCACCTGTGCCTTCATCGTCTCCTCGTTCAGAAACTCTGGCGTTCTGATAGCCTCGCGCAGGTTGGCCGACATCGATATGCCGCCACGAACCACGTATGGGCGGAATACTATTGGCTGCTCGGTGCTGGCAGCATCGAGAGTGGTAAACGAGAGCGTGTTTCGCCCTATGCGTATTATCGTCTTTTTGGCGTCCATCTACTTCACATTCATCACACTGGCCACGCACAGCGCAAGCAAGCACACCGCTATCACAGCCAGCACGATATTCACTATTTTATTATTCATCTGCATATCCGGCTGCAAAGGTACTATTTTTTTTTTAATGTTTAATGTTTAATGTTTAATTTTTCGTATCTTTGCACCCGAAATGATTATCGACGAGTTTAAATACCGCATTCGCGAGGCCCTCGGACTGGTGCCGACGGCAGAACAAGAGCACGCCATCGACGTGTTCTCTATGTTTATGACCGACCGCGACGACCACGTGACGATGATACTCCGCGGTTCGGCTGGTACGGGTAAGACCACCCTTGCCGGAGCCATCGTTCGCGCTATGTCCGCCCTCAAGCAGCGTATGATACTGCTGGCCCCTACAGGTCGCGCAGCTAAGGTGTTCTCGCTCAATGCCGGTCATCCCGCTTATACCATCCATCGCCGCATCTATCGTCAGAAAAGTGCTGGCGACATCTCGTCGTTCAATCTAAACTTCAACAACAATCACGACACATTGTTTATAGTCGACGAGTCGTCGATGATAGCCAATCAGGGTTATGGTGAGAGTTCGTTCGGCTCTGGCTGTTTGCTCGACGACTTGATGGAGTTTGTGTATAGCGGACAAAATTGCCGTCTGCTGTTGGTTGGCGATAAGGCCCAGTTGCCACCAGTGGGCGAGGATGAGAGTCCTGCCCTCATGCCCGATGTGCTCCGTGCTTACGGCATGCGTGTCTACGAGTGCGACCTCAATCAGGTGCTCCGCCAGAGCGAGGACTCCGGCATCCTTTGGAATGCCACACAGGTAAGATGTATGATGGCTGATGGCGGATGGAGTCTGCCTAAGATCCGTTTCCAGGGCTTCCCTGACATAGTGAATGTGCCAGGCGACGAACTGATAGAGTCGCTTGCCACCAGCTACAGTCGTGCGGGCATGGACGAGACTATGGTTATCACCCGCAGCAACAAGCGCGCAAACATCTACAACCAGGGCATCCGCAACACCGTCCTCGACCGCGAAGACGAACTCTGCCGCGGCGACCAGATCATGATAGTAAAGAACAACTATTATTGGGTAAAAGATACCTCCAAGAGTTCCCAGCCTGTGGCAGGGGAGGGGCAAGGCCCCTCTTTTCTAGCCAATGGCGACATCGCTGTGGTGCAGCGTGTGCGCAATGTTCATGAACTCTTCGGCTTCCGCTTTGCCGAGGTCACTATGTCATTGCCCGATTACGACGATTATGAGCTAACTGCTATGGTCATCCTCGACTCACTCACCACCGAGGCCCCATCGCTCTCACGCGACCAGCAGGAGGCACTCTACAATGCTGTGATGGAGGATTATGCCGACATCCCCACCAAGCCCGAGCGCATAAAGAAACTCAAGGAAGATAAGTATTACAATGCCCTGCAGATAAAATACGCCTACGCCGTGACCTGTCACAAGGCCCAGGGCGGTCAGTGGGCCCACGTCTACGTAGACCAAGGCTACATGACCGACGACATGCTCACCCCCGACTACATCCACTGGCTCTACACCGCCTTCACCCGCGCCACCGAAAAACTCCACCTAGTCAACTGGCCCAAGGCCCAGATCGATGAAGCATCAATTTATATTGAATATTTGGCTGAGTAATACCAAATGTGGGACATGTTTTTTAGGTTTAAAGCTTGTTCGTTGAAAATATTCGTTTTTTTTATTTGCAGTACTAGACAGATAATTGTAATTTTGCAGGAAAAATCGAGAAAATGGAAAATATAAAAGCATCGAACAACCAAATAGTCCTTCAGTGCAGGAAAATAAGGACAAATATGCCCCAGAATGTGACGGTGATGACATGGATGACGCCGTATTTGAAAAAATCCCCGCGCGTACGTGCAGGAACTTTTCTGCTGACAATAGTTCCTGCACGTACGCGCGAGAGGTTTAAAAATACCTGTCATTACTGTCATTTCTTTATAACTGGTATGTGTAACAAGTCGTTGGAATGGTATTTACGGCTTGTTCCGATGAATCGAAGCGATCGTTCCGATGAAACCCTCACCCCCTAAGGAATCGGTCGAACACTTCGTAGAAACGATTCGAATACCTTGTAGAGATGACTCGAACACCTTTAAACTCTATTAATTAAATCATCTTTTGTGGATTATATTTTGTGGTTTCATTAATATGTTGTACTTTTGCACCAACGAATAACTAGAATTGATAATGAAAAGAAGAATTCTTTGCGTAGCCTTTGCGCTACTGTCGCTCCTCACGGTGTGGGGACAGCAGGTGTCGGCCTTAGACCAACTGAAGGCTGATCCTCGCAGGGCATACGGTACGGACTATCCGTATCTGCTCGAGACGCCAAAACTTACTAAGGCTCCTCGTGGCTACAAACCGTTTTACATTAGCCACTATGCACGTCACGGGTCACGCTATTATTGGAGCAGTGCGCTCTATAAGGAACTCGACACACTGCTGACTGTTGCCCATGAGAAACAACTGCTTACTGCCGCTGGCGAGAACTTCAGAGTGAAGTTTATGGTAGCAAAACAGGAACTGCAGACTGGTGTAAGCGAACTTACCGATCTGGGTTGGGCTCAGCATCAGGGTATAGCCCGTATCATGTACAACAACTTCCCCGAGGTGTTCCGCAAGGGTGGAAACGTGTTGGCTGTCTCATCGCTAGTGGGGCGCTGTGTAATCAGTATGTCGGCATTCTGTCAGGAGTTAGTGCAGTGCAATCCTAAGATTGAGATACGCGAGCAGTCATCGCGCTTTACACTCGATGCTGTGGTGCCTACCGACGGCCAGAACCCCGTAAAGCACAACTATCCCAAGAACCTGAAACCACGTTACGAAAAGAATCGCAGTAATTTTAATGGTATAGATGTGTTGAGGGACAAATTGGCCAAACGTATGTTTGTGAGTACCGATGGACTGCCTGGCCGTCTGCATCACATCACCAGCAATCTGATAAACTTGTACACATCGTTGCCAAGCATTGGTCACGAGGGAATGATGGAAGGTCTGATTACCGACGAGGAGGTAGCTGCCGAGTGGGAGCGCGACAACCTTGGTGTGTACTCATGGGTGTTCGGTCCTCAGTATCAGATGATTCCCATACTGCAGGATATACTGAAGAAGGCTGGCGCAGCTATCGATGGCAGTAGCGACCACATAGCCGACCTGCGCTTTGGTCATGATACATGTATTGGTCCGCTTACGGTGTTGATGGGCATAAACGGTGCAGATAACGACCCAGAGGATCCTAACGAGGTGAAGAATGTGTACCAGAGTTGGGAGACGTGTAAGGCCAGCAATATACAGCTGGTATTCTATCGTAGCAACAAGAAGGATTCCGACGTGCTGGTGAAGTGTCTGATGAACGGTCGCGAGGCCACGCTACCTGTGCCCACCGCCAACTATCCATATTATAAGTGGAGCGATTTCCAGAGGTTCTATACCGAACGTTGCAATAAATAAAAATTCCCCTCAGTCTTGAGGGGATTTTCTTTTAATATGTCATCTTGGGCTCTAGGGCCTTGGCTTCTTCTACCATTTTGGCGATTTCGCTTACTGCGGGTACTCGGCCACAGATGTGGAACTGGGCGTTGATCTCCTCTAGCTTGGGCTGGAGGTTCTCGGGTACACGATGACGGAACTCCTTAACAGTGTCAACACCAGCCTTCTCGAGCAACTCGGCAAACTGGGGTCCTACACCATTTACACGGAACAAGTCTGCATGGTTTGTCCAGCGTAGAATCAGCTTCTCGGGGATACCAGTGGCCTCAGCCAACTCCTTGCGTCCCTTAGGGGCAGCACACTTTGCCAGCAGTTCACTAACCTTGTTGATACCAGCGGCAATCAGTTTCTCGGCGTAAACGTCGCCAACACCTTCGATGTCAATAATCTTGTAATCCATAATTTAAAGTTTTAAGTTAATGGTGAATAGATTTGTTGCCGCAAATATAGTTATTTTTTGCTATGGTTGTTACGGATTATACAGATTTTTATTAACTTTGCAGCAAAATTAACAAAAGATGATGGTTGTATTGTATATTGTAATAGGTATAGCGGTAGGCGCCGTGGTGCTCTATCTGCTGATGGACCGCCGTATGGACGCTCTGCGCATTGCGGGCGGCAAGGCTGATATCGAACTGAAGATGAAGACCGAACAACTGGCCGAGAAGACCAGTCGCGTACAGCATCTTGAGTCCGAGAACAGAGACCTGCATGCCAAGGCCGAATCGCAGGGGCGTGAGCTGGAGCTGCTACATCAGCAGATGACCGAAGAACTGCAGCGCAACGAGGCGCGATTTAAGAATATGGCACAGCAACTGCTGGAGCAGAGCGCATCTAAGCTTAAGGAGTCGAACACCGAGACCATGTCGGGCATTACTCAACCGCTGAAGGATGCGATAGCCAATATGCAGAAGGCCATCAACGAAAACCAGAAGGAGTCAGCCGCTCATTCGGCATCGTTCCGAGAGCAGATGCTGATGATGATGCAGCAGACACAACAGCTGGGTGAGAAGGCTGAGAGCCTGACCAATGTGCTGCGCCGCGACAATAAGGTAAGTGGAAACATGGGCGAGATAATACTGGGCGACCTGCTTACATCGCAGGGACTGACCGAGGGCATACACTACGAGGTGCAGGCCCGTCTGCGCGACGAACTGGGACGTCCCATGAAGCATGACGAGACTGGCAAGGAGATGCAGCCCGACGTGATACTGCACTACCCGCAGGGACAGGATGCCATCATCGACTCGAAGGTGTCGCTGGTGGCCTACGAGAAGTATGTGAATGCAGAATCGCCTGAGGATAAGGACCGCTATCTGCAGGAGCACATTAAGAGCGTGCGCCAGCATGTAAACGAGTTGGCTCGCAAGGACTATTCTAAGTACGTAAAGAATGGTCGCGACGTGATAGACTTTGTGATAATGTTTGTGCCGTTCGAATCGTCGCTGCAGTTGGCACTGGCCAACGATCCTACGCTGTGGCGCGAGGCTTTCGAGAAGAAGGTGTTTGTGACTGGCGAGCAGAACCTGCTTGGCATCCTGCACATGATACACATAGCCTGGGTGCAGAACCAGCAGGCTGAGAATCAGGAAAAGGTGTTTGGACTGGCCGAGCAGTTGCTTGACCGTCTGGGTGACTTTGTTCAGCGTTACAACGACCTGGGAACAAAGATAGAGGCTGTGCAGAAGGCTTACGACAATACCAACAACAAGCTCATCACCGGTCGCCAGAGTGTAACCCAGAAGGCTCAGGAACTCATCACCCTAGGTGCCAAAGAAAACCCCAACCGCAAGATTCCAATGCCTGAAATCGGAATAGAATGATTTACTTAAGCGAGGATATCTGGGACTTTGATTTGGAGGCGGCGTTGAAGGAGGTTTCGGAACAGCGACGCGAGCAGGCCCTGAAGTTTAAGCACGAACAGGGGCAGCGACTCTGTGTGCTGGCTTATCAACTACTGAAGGAAGGTCTGCAGAAGGAGTATGACCTGACTGACAATCCTATCTTCGAATACAACGAACACGGCAAACCTAGCATCGTGGGTCATCCTGAGATATACTTCAACCTGAGCCACTGCAAGGAGGCCGTGGTCTGCGCCATCAGCGACAAGCCCGTAGGCGTGGACGTAGAATCCTATCGTGAGTTTAGTGATAGTCTGGTAAACTACACGATGAACGATGAAGAGAAAGCTGAAATGGCAAAAACCGATAACCCGGCTGTCACTTTCATCCGCTTCTGGACCATGAAGGAGGCTACATCGAAACTCATCGGCACCGGAATAACACACGACGTAAAATCACTTATAGACACTACAAAATATAAATATACCACCGTCGAGCGACAGCGGTATACTTATACTATTTGCGAGAATATTTAATTACTTTATCAGATTGCCGAGGATGTCGCGGGTGAGTTCCTTGGTGATGGTGCGGGTTGCGGCGCTAGTGGCGTTTTTGGCTACTCGACCGGTGGTAGAGGTGCGCGACTTGGTCTTCTTGCCTGTCACCTTGTCGCTGACGTAGGTGCCAAGGATGGCGGCGAAGGTAGAGGTGATGGCGGTGAGGACGGCCTTGAGCACCTTAGACATTATGCCTGGCTTTTTCTTCTCAGCTTTAGCCTCTGGCTGCGGAACCTCTATCTCGGCCTGTTGCTGCTCTTGCTCCTGCAGGGCACGGTCGGCTTCGGCCATCAGTACCTCGAAGGCGCTCTCGCGGTCAATCGGGGTATCGTATTTGCCATAGATGCGACTCTGCTTGATGATGTCGAGGCGCTGACCCTCGGTGACGGCACCGATCTGTGAGAGTGGGAACAGTATCTTGGCGCGCTCAACGATGCTTGGAGCGCCCTTCTCGTCGAGGAAACTAACCAGTGCCTCACCCGTTTCGAGGTTCATGATAGCCTCGTCGGTCTTGAAGTCGGGGTTAGGACGGAAGGTGTCGGCTGCTGTTTTGACTGCCTTCTGGTCCTTCGGGGTGTAGGCGCGCAGGGCGTGCTGCACACGGTTGCCCAACTGACCAAGGATGTTCTCTGGAATATCGGTAGGACTCTGGGTGATAAAGTAGATGCCTACCCCCTTAGAACGTATCAAGCGGATTACCTGTTCGATCTTGTCGAGCAGGGCCTTGGATGTGCCATCGAACAGCATGTGGGCCTCGTCGAAGAAGAAAACGAGCTTCGGCAACTCCATATCGCCCACCTCGGGCAGGGTAGAGTAGAGCTCTGAGAGCAACCACAACAGGAAGGTAGAATATAGTTTGGGCTGCATCATCAGTTTGTCGGCAGCCAGTACGTTCATGATGCCCTTGCCACCCTCGGTCTGCATCAGGTCGTATATGTCGAACGATGGCTCGCCAAAGAACTTATCGGCTCCCTGGTTCTCCAGCTGCAACAGGGCGCGCTGGATGGCACCAACGGATGCTGATGATATGTTGCCGTATTTGGTGGTGTACTCCTTGGCATGCTGCGATACATAGTCGAGCATGGCGCGCAGGTCCTTAAGGTCGAGGATGAGCAGTCCGCGCTCGTCGGCTATGCGGAACACGATGTTGAGCACACCGTCCTGAGTCTCGTTGAGTTCGAGCAGGCGCGACAGCAGTTGTGGGCCCATCTGACTGATGGTGGCACGCATGGGGTGGCCTTGTTCGCCATATACGTCGAAGAAGCGTACAGGACAACTTTGGAACTCAGGATTCTCGATCTGGAACTCGGGTAGACGCTTCTCGATGAAGCCGCTCATCTTACCTACCTGTGAGATACCAGACAGGTCGCCCTTCATGTCGGCCATAAAGCAGGGTACGCCTGCCTGACAGAATGTCTCGGCCATCACCTGCAGGGTGACGGTCTTACCTGTACCAGTGGCTCCTGCAATCAGACCGTGGCGGTTGGCCATCTTACCTGTGATACTTAGTGCTCCGTTAGAGCAGTGGGCTACATAAAGCCCTCTTTCCTTATCGTACATACGCTATTGTTTTTAGGTTTCTGATTGCAAAGATACAAAAAATCCCGTCAACTTGACGGGATTCTTTATATTTTTTTAATTGTATTTCAAAATTTGTCCTGGGCGCAAGCGGATGTTCTTTCCGATGTGGTTCAGCTTACAGAGCTTGTCGACTGTGGTGTGGCACTTGCGAGCGATGGCCTGCAGGGTGTCACCCTTCTTTACCTTGTGGAAGTGTACGCTAGATGTAGCACGTGCGGGTGTAGAAGAAACTGCCAGGTCGAGATCGTCGTCGCTAGTGGTTACGCTACCACCTGCACCACGCAGACGTGTGGCCTGAGCTGACTCGGCAGCATAGTGCTTGCGGTTGAAGTTGTAGAAGTCGCCTACAACATCCTGATTGCGGAAGTCGAACATCAGAGCTGGGTTGAGGGCTACACCGCAAAGACGTGTCTCGAAGTGCAGGTGTGAACCTGTGCTACGACCGGTGTTACCACCAAGACCGATAGGCTCACCAGCCTTAACCTCCTGATTCTCAACAACCAGGTGCTTTGACATATGACCATAGATAGTCTCCAGACCATTGTGGTGGCGGATAACTACATACTTACCATAACCCTTAGGCTCGTACTTAACGATACGGATCTTACCGCTGAATGCAGCGCGGATGGTATCGCCAATGTAGACCTTGATGTCGAGACCCTTGTGCTGGCGTCCCCAACGAGAACCGAAGTTAGATGTAACTACACGGCTATCTGTTGGCATATGGAAACCTCTCAGATCAATACGGAATGAATCGGGGAGGGTAGTTTCGCGATGAGCATATACGTTGTTCCAATCCTCATAGAGGTCGGCAGATGGATTGTATTTCTCCTCCTGCTCGATGATTCGCTTAAGAACCATTGAGTCTACTGCCTTCATCTTTCGGTCAACTGGTGCCTGCTTGGCCAACAGATCCTGAGCGGCTACTGGAGTCGCTACAAATGCTGCAAATGCCAACACGGCCAGTTTCTTTATATTACTTATAATCATAATCAATTTTAATCCTTTTTAGTTGAGTTAATTTCAAAAATCCGGTGCAAAGGTACTAATAATGAATGAAAATCCACAATATATCAGTGTTTTTTGTTCACTTTTAACACTTTACACGCTTATTTTTTTATTTTTTGAGCTCAATATTGCCGTTTAGGTCGATTACAGCCTGACTCTGCGGAAGGTCGATTTCGCTGAGATTTTTCATCTCGTGAGCCACGCTTTTAGTCTTGTCAGTACGAGGTCCGATGCCCCGGGTCTGGATGAAAGAATGTATCTTGCCATGCTTGAATGCACCATCCTTGTCGACGGTGATTTCTACTATCGGAGCATAGCCGGAGATGCCGGTCAGGTTGACATTGTATGGGGTGCAGAAGTTGCCAAGGCTATATGCGATGAAGCGACCTTTGTAGACCTCGACACCACGAACTACGTGGGGGCCGTGGCCGTAGACAACATCGGCGCCATGGTCGACACAGAAGTGGGCCAGCTGACGGAGCGAACCGCGATTCTCGCCTAGGAATGTCTCGGGACCGAAGGGCAGTCGTCGTCTGCTTTTGCCCTCGGCACCACCATGAAACGACACTATGACCAGATCGCAGCGGCGCACCAGATCATCAACTATGCGACCAACAGTGGTAAGGTCGAGGTGCTTGATGGTGTAGCTATTGTGGCCGAATGCGCAGAGTCCGATGGTGAGCCCGTTGCGCTCGATGACGACGCTCTCTACGCGACCATCGATGCCGGAAAACAGGATGCCCTGCGACTTAAGTACATTCTCGGTAGACTCGATACCCTCCAGGCCAAAGTCGTTGGCGTGGTTGTTGGCCATGCTCATGAAGTCGAAACCGGCCTCGCGGAGCAGATGACCATAGCTGGTGGGTGTGCGGAATGCGTATGAATTAGGGCCGGTGCCCTTGGTGCTGGTTCCGCCATCGCAGATAGCACCTTCCAGATTTCCTACTGTAAGGTCGGCGGCCGACAAGATGTCCTTTGCATCCTTAAAAAGGTCGCGCCCCTCGTGAGCTGGTAGCATGATGCTTGGGAATGTTGTTCCCATCATCACATCGCCGGTCATGGCGATAGACAGATCTTGCGCATGACTTGCCATCGAGCATGTCATGAACGTGATCATGAATAGTTTTCTTATCATAGATAGGGTTTATAGTAGAGGTCTGCGTGCTCCTACGTAGCGGTTGGCATAGCCAGAATCTGTAGAGTTGCTGATCTTCACACCACTGCTGGTACTAGCGTGGATAAAGGTGAAGGTCTGCGTAACAGGATCAACATCGACCACGATGCCGACATGGCCTACGCCACGGCCAGAACGGGGACTGGTGAAGAATACCAGGTCGCCACTCTGCAGTTCATCGCGGGTGATGGGGATATTGCGAGCATACTGGTCTCTAGAAGAGGCTCCAATAAATACATTTGTCTGCTGCTTGAAAACATAGCTGGTGAAACCGGAACAGTCGAATGCGCTAGGACCCTTGGCGCCTGAACGGTAGCGGGTGCCGATATGCGAGAATGCCTCGCTCATCACCATCTCTGTGCGCTCAAACTCCTCGTTGAGATCGTCCTGAGTGCCGTAAATGAAATCGAAATTGCCAATCTCTGCCTCTTCTTTGCTATCGTCTGACTTCTCATCAGGATTAATCCTTCCAAGAGCATTGTTGCTCATAGAAAGCATAATCATCAGTGCAAAGATAAACAATTTTTTCATTTGGTTACTATGTTAGAAAAAGATTTCGAGTGCAAAGATACGACATATTTATTAATTATGTGCACGATAACACAGTATCTTAACATAGTTTTAGGAAATAGCCGCCCAATTAATATTTGTTTTACGAAGTTGGCGCAGCCGGTTCCATAACATGCTGAATTTAGCGGAGTTACACTCAGGGTCCTCGTCGATGACCTTCTGTGCTTCGTCGCGCGCCATCTGTACTATCTGTCCGTCGCGGGCTATATCGGCTATCTTCAGGTCGAAGGCCATACCGCTCTGTTGTGTGCCTTCCAGATCGCCAGGACCGCGCAGCTTCAGGTCGGCCTCGGCTATGCGGAAACCATCGTTGGTATCGCACATGATGTCGATACGTTTGCGGGTGTCTTCGCTCAGTTTGAAGGGGGTGACAAGTATGCAGAACGACTGATCGGCGCCGCGCCCCACACGACCGCGGAGCTGGTGCAACTGGGCCAGGCCGAAGCGCTGGGCCTCGAGGATGACCATCACCGATGCGTTAGGAACATTCACACCCACCTCGATGACCGTGGTGGCCACAAGTATCTGAGTTTCACCACGTACGAACTTCTGCATCTCTTCCTCTTTGTCCTTAGGTTTCATACGTCCGTGTACCTTACTTAATCGGAATTCGGGGAATGCTTCTTTTAGCACTTCGAAGCCGTCCTCCAGGTTCTTTAGGTCGCTCTTGGCGCTCTCTTCGATGAGTGGAAACACGATGTAGACCTGTCGGCCTTCGCGTATCTGATTGCGTATGCCGTCGTAGAGCGACGTCATGCGCGAGTCGAACACATGAGTGGTGCGGACGGGTTTGCGACCAGGTGGCAGTTCGTCGATGACGCTCACGTCGAGGTCGCCATATAGTGTCATTGCGAGTGTACGGGGGATAGGGGTGGCAGTCATCACGAGTACGTGGGGCGGGTTGGCGCTCTTGTTCCACAGCTTGGCGCGCTGGGCCACACCAAAACGGTGCTGCTCGTCGACCACCACAAAGCCCAGTCGGGCAAACTGTACGGTGTCCTCGATAACGGCGTGGGTGCCAACAAGTATGTTGATGGTGCCGTCCATCAGTCCGTCGAGCACTTCCTGTCGGCGCTTGCCTTTTACTATGCCAGTGAGCAGGGCCACGCGCAGATTCATATCCTTAAGGAATCCCATGATGGTCTGCAAGTGCTGCTCGGCAAGTATCTCGGTTGGTGCCATGATGCAGGCCTGGTAGCCGTTGTCGATGGCAATAAGCATCGACATAAGTGCCACAAGCGTCTTTCCGCTACCCACATCGCCTTGCAGCAGACGGTTCATCTGTCGGCCGGAACCCATGTCCTGACGTATCTCGCGTATCACGCGCTTTTGTGCTCCGGTGAGTGGGAACGGTAGATACTGACTGTAGAATGTGTTGAACACATCGCCGACTTTAGAGAAAACATAGCCGCGATACTTGCGGCGCTGGTCGCTCGCGTACCTTAATATATTAAGCTGGATATAGAACAGTTCTTCGAACTTAAGTCGTAGTCGGGCTCGCTCCAGGTCTTTGGCGTTCTGGGGATAGTGTACTGTGCGCAGTGCAAAGTCGCGATCTACCAGATGGAGTGGCTGGTAGATAAAGTCGGGGATGGTTTCGGGCTGGGGTGGGAGCTTCTCGATAAGCGTCTTGGTGAGTCGCTCGATAGCACGGGAGTTCAGTCCGCTCTTCTTCATCTTCTCAGTCGTGTTGTAATACGGCTGGAGCCCCATAGCCGAGAGGTCGACCTTAGAAGCATCGTCAAGATCGGGATGGGTGAAGTTGATGCGGTTGTTGAACACGGTGGGTTTGCCAAACACCAGGTACTGCACGCCTATCTTATAGTTCTGTTTGGCGTATTTGCCACCATTAAACCATGTTAGGTCGCAGATGCCAGTGCCATCGCTGAAGTGGGCTACCACACGCTCCTTGCGAGGCCCCATCGCGAAGGTCTCGAAACTCAGGATATGTCCCACCACCTGAACGAACGGCATGTCGCCAGTGAGTTCGTGGATGGTATAGACCTTGGAACGGTCGACGTATTTGTACGGATAATACTCAAGCAGGTCGCCATAGCACTCAATGCCAAGCTCGTTGCTCAGCATCTTCTTGCGGTTAGGGCCTACGCCAGGCAGGTATTTTATGTCCTGTGAGAGTATATCCATTCTATATCAGAACCTCAGCGATTTTGAGATCGTAAGGGGTGGTAATCTTGATATTTTCGCGATTGCCTTCTACCAGCGTTATCTTGTGACCGAATGCTTCGACTACCGAGGCATCATCGGTAAAACCATCGTTGTATGGTTGACGATTGGCGGCCTTAAGCAGCTGTATGTCGAACGTCTGTGGTGTCTGCACCAGTCGGTAATGATCGCGAGGAACAGTCTTTGATAATTGAGAATTGAGAATTGAGAGTTGAGAGTCACTATCAATTAACTGTCTGACGGTTTCGACGACAGGAATCACGGGGATGACGGCCTTGGCGGTGCGGGCAGTCTCGTAACAATTCTTTATCACCTCGATGCTGGGGAATGGGCGCACACCATCGTGCACACCTACCACGCCCTGTGCATCATCGGGCACCTTGGCCAATCCGTTCTGCACAGAGTGGAAACGTGTCTGTCCACCGTTGGCCAGTGTGTATTCCACGCCGAAATGATATTCGTGGCAGAGCTGATGCCAGTACTCCTGCTGTGACTCGGGCAATACCAGGATAATCTGGATGTCCTTAGAGTACTCGCGGAATCGCTCAAGCGTGCGCATCAGTACGGGCTTACCGCCAATAGGCAGAAACTGCTTGGGAATATCAGACCCCATGCGCAAGCCTTTACCGCCTGCTACTATAATGATATAATCCATTATTTCTGCATCAAGTGTTTGAAACGCATGCCCTCGGCTATCTGGTCAGAAGTCTGCTTGTCGACCAACTGAGAGAGAAGCTCGTAAGCATATGGGAATGCTGCAGCAGGACCCTCGGCAGTGGTTACGTTGCCATCTACTGTCACCAGGTCGGCAGTGTATGTAGCGCCATTCTCGGCCAGAGCCTTCTCGAATCCAGGATAGCATGTGGCCTTCTTGCCGTCAACTATGCCCAGCGGAGCAAGTACCACACCAGGAGCGGCGCAGATGGCAGACACCTTCTTGCCGGCAGCAAACTGAGCCTTGACAGCCTTGCACACACCATCGTGCATATACAGATTGCTGGCACCTGGCATACCTCCAGGCAGCATCATCAGGTCGGCATCGGTATAGTTGCCCTGCTCAAACAGTATGTCGGCCTCGATGTTTACGCCGTGAGCCGACTGAACCAAAGGAAACTCAGAGATGCTAACCGTTGTAACGTCAACACCTCCACGACGCAATACGTCGATAGGAATCAGAGCCTCAACATCCTCGAAGCCATCTGCCAGAAATACATAAACTTTTGCCATAATCTATTATATTTTAATCATTCTGAGTGCAAAGATACAAATTTTTTGGCACGAATTATACGAATTGCGCGAATTTTTATATCTTTGTACCCAAAATACAAAGAACTATGCAACGTCGTAAACTAAGGTTTGCTCTGTTGGGCAATATTTATCAGGCTAAGAAATCGGCCAGCATACAGAAGGTGCTATCTACGATTGCCAACTTTGGCGCGGAGCTGTATGTGGACATGGAGTACTATTACTTCCTGAAGGATCATCAGCGACTAGACGTGAAAGCTACCAAGGTCTTCTCGGATGACGACTTCGATGCTGATTTCGTGATATCGATGGGTGGCGATGGTACATTCCTAAAAGCAGCCAGTCGTGTAGGCAACAAGAATATCCCCATACTGGGTGTGAATATGGGCCGACTGGGTTTCCTGGCCGACATAAGTCCTGATGATATAGAGCACTGTCTGAAAGCACTGTATAATGATGATTATGCAGTGGAAAGTCGTGCGCTGATACAGGTTGAGGCCGACGGTGCTCCACTTGGCGACTTTAGTTTTGCACTGAACGATGTAGCCATACTGAAACGCGATACTGCATCGATGATATCGATACGTGCCAGTGTGAACGGAACATATCTTAATACCTATCAGGCTGACGGACTGGTAATATCTACACCTACAGGTTCTACTGCTTATTCACTATCAAATGGCGGACCAATCATCGTACCAGGCACTAAGGTTTTCTCGATGACTGCCGTTGCTCCGCATTCGCTTAACGTGCGACCGATAGTACTGGCCGATTCATCAGTTATCGAACTGGATGTGGAGAGCCGTTCGCACAACTTCCTTGTGGCTATCGACGGACGTTCGGAGAAATGCAAAGAGGGCACGAAGATTGTGCTCCGTCGTGCCCCCTATGATATCAAGGTAGTTAAGCGATCAGATCATCGCTACTTCAACACCCTACGTGAGAAAATGATGTGGGGTGCTGATACCCGTTAATTATTTCACTACAAAATCGAATGACTTCAGGTCCTTGTCCATCGACGAGGTTCCATAGAGTATCTGATAGCGACCTGACTTAGTTGCCAGTTCGTCGATCATCTCGTCGTAGTACTCGAATGCCTCACCATCCAGTGTGATGGTGGCCTTCTGTGTCTCACCAGCCTTCAGGCTTAACTTCTGGAATCCCTTCAGAGCCTTGATAGGTGCGCCTGCATCGTCGAGACGCTTTACATATACCTGAACGGTTTCAGTACCCTCGCGCTTACCGGTATTGGTAACAGGGATGGTGAGTGTAATCTTGCCGTTCTTCTTCATCTTCTTGGCAGAGATCTTTGCATCGCCTACATTGAAGGAGGTATAGCTGAGTCCGAAGCCGAATGCATACTGGGGAACACCTGTGAAGTAACGATAGGTGCGGTTCTTCATAGAATAGTCAAGGAAGTCGGGCAGGTCGTTGTTAGAGCGATAGAATGTTACAGGCAGTTTTCCGCCTGGGTTGTAATCGCCAAACAGCACCTCGGCCAAAGCTTTGGCTCCACCCTGACCAGCATACCAAGCCTGGAGCAGAGCATCGTACTCGCCCTCTACACTGCCAAATGCGATAGCAGAACCAGAGCAGTTTACGAATATTACGGGCTTGCCTGTCTTGTGCATGGCTTTAACCAGCATCTGCTGAACCTTTGGCAGTTCGATGTCCTGCTTGTCGCCACCTTCGCCTTCCATCTGGGCAGAAATACCACCGATAATCACGATGGCGTCAGCATCTTTAACCTGGTTGGCAAGATCAGTGAAGTCAACCAGATTGCGCTCGCAGATATCACCACGAAGCATAGCAAACTGACCGTTGCCATGACGGTATTCTATCTCTACATCGTAGGTCTTACCAGCCTCAACTGGGAATGACTTGTACTCAGGTTTGCGACCAAAACCGAAGCCGAATCCGCGACGACCACCAGCCTTAGCATCCTCTACTACTTCGCCGTTCACCTTCAGTACGTAACCATTATCAGTAGTCAGTGTGTACTTCATATCGCCGGTAAAGTTGGCTGTGTACTTACCACTTACACGAACAGACAGTGAATCGCGACTTACACCCTGAGCAAATCCCCATGCACCAAAGGTTGAGAAGTTAAGCTCGTTGAAGTATTCGGTCTTGGCTGGTTCTCCATCGAGTTCACGATTGTTCCAGAATTCAACCTTAACACCCTTACCATCGTTGAAGTCCTGAAGATGGTGTATGGTAGTATATTCATCATTCAGTTCGCAAGCCTTGTTGTAGATAACCTTTGCACCTGGCACAGCAGCCTTGATGCCTGACAGCAGTGAGTGCTGATGAGCCTCGGTAGGAGTACCACCATAGTTGCCATTCAGCATGTTTACATCGTCGGCATTAGGACCAAGCACAGCCAGAGTCTTGATATTCTTTGAGAGTGGCAGTACAGCGCCCTTATTTTCGAGCAATACTATACTCTCGCGTGCTGCCTGAGTGGCCATGGCGTCATTCTTCTCGCTACTAATAACCTCAGGGCCAAGATTTGCCCATGGCAACATCTCTGCAGGATCGAACATTCCCAGTTCAAAGCGTCCCATCAAGGTCTTGCGTAGATGGTCGTCGAGAACATACTCCTTGATGATACCTTTTTTCAGAGCATCAACCAGGCTCATAAACACCTTTCCGCACTCCAGGTCGGTACCGTTAAGTACGGCATCAACTGATGCAGAAAGCGGACCCTTATGAGTTTCGTGCTGACCTTTGTTGTAGAAGTTGTTAATAGCATCGCAGTCAGTAAGTACGATAGCATCGTAGCCCCACTTGTTGCGCAGGATGTCAATCAGCAGACGGTCGCTGGTACAACATGGCTTGCCCTCAAATCGCTGATAGGCACACATCACCTCGCGTACATTTGCCTTCTTTACCAGTGCCTTGAATGCAGGCAGATATGTCTCCCACAAATCGCGGTTGGTTGGCTCTACATTCATAGAGTGGCGCAGTGGCTCTGGTCCACTGTGCACAGCATAGTGCTTGGCACAAGCATGAGTCTTGAAATACTTATCGTTGTTGCCCTGCATACCAAGTACGGTCTGCACGCCCAGCACAGCATTCATGTAGGGATCTTCACCACAGGTCTCCTGACCACGGCCCCAACGAGGATCGCGGAAGATGTTTACGTTTGGACACCAGAATGTGAGTTCAGGATTGCCTGGGTAGTAAACCACCCCCATGGGCACGTTGAACAGTTTAGGATCGTTGTGGTCTGTACGATTCCAGTTGGCACGAGCCTCATCCGATACCTGCGAGAACACATCGTAGAAAAGCTGTGCATTGAATGCTGCAGCCATACCGATAGGCTGTGGATAAACAGTATATCCACCCTGACGAACACCATGACAAGCCTCGCTCCACCAGTTGTAGCTGGGGATGCCCAGACGGTCGATAGATATCGACTTGTTCATCATCAGTCCCACCTTCTCCTCAGGAGTTAGCAGACTCAACAGATTTTCTACACGTTCTTTGTAACTGAGCTTGGTATCCAGATAAGGATACTTAGCCTGGGCAAACACACTTGTGCCCAACATCGCCGTAATGGCTAAAGCTAAAAGTCTCTTCATCATAGTTTGATAATAGTAATGTGATAATGTAATAAGTTAAGAATTTGGGTGCAAAGATACGAATAATATTTAGGTACGCGCGAGGGGTAGATGCTAAATAGTGTTAAGAAAATGAAGATTTTAGAATAAAAGCTTGGAGCGTATTGATAATTATTCTACTTTTGCAGTGTACTATTAAAGTGGTACACTATAACACGGGTATTAAACATTAAAAAACTATATCATTATGATCGAAGTAAACAACATCAGTTTTAAGTATGCCGGAGGTAAGAATCTGGTATTCGATGATTTCAGCCTGGAGCTGAAGCAGGATAATATTTATGGTCTGTTGGGTAAGAACGGTACTGGTAAGAGCACACTGCTCTATCTGATAGCTGGCCTGCTGCGCCCAAAGAAGGGTAGCGTAAGCTTTGATGGCATAGAGACCAAGCTGCGCAAGCCTGAGACTCTGCAGGATATATTCATAGTGCCAGAGGAGTTCGATCTGCCTGCAATGTCGCTGGATGAATACGTTAAGATCAATCGACCATTCTATCCCCTGTTCAGTACTACTGTGCTTGAGGGTTGCCTGAAGGACTTTGAACTGACTACCGACCTGAAGCTGAACGCCCTCTCGATGGGACAGAAGAAGAAGGTGTTTATGGCATTTGCACTTGCTACCAACACCAAGGTGCTGCTGATGGACGAGCCTACCAACGGACTGGATATCCCATCGAAGAGTCAGTTCCGCAAGGTGGTAACACAGTATATGACTGGCGACCGCACTCTGATAATCTCTACCCATCAGGTGCACGATGTAGAATCGCTGTTGGATCATATCCTGATACTGAGCCCACAGAAACTGCTTCTGAATGCAAGTGTAGCTGATATTCAGGATAAGTACACATTTGAGTATCGCACACCTGCCGAGATGGACGATGTACTCTATGCCGAGCCTTCGCTTCAGGGTAATGCCGTAATTGCTCCTCGCCATGAGGATAGTCCTGAGACCCAGGTTAATCTGGAACTGCTGTTTAATGCTGTAAACGAGGGTAGGATTTAGGTAATAAGAACATAAGAGACATAGTTTTGTTATGATACAGTTCAATTTAAATAGATTCGGCAAGTTGGCCAAGTGGTCGTTAAGGAATGATCGCAGCTACTACGTCAAGTCTTTCCTGCAGTTTTTTGTTATCACAACATTGATATTCCTGGCGTTTACCACACGTTTCTTATCTTTGGGGGCACCAAGTGTTGTTAATGCGTATTCGCCATGTGCAGTGGCAGTGATAGCTACAATTGTTACTATGCCGATAATGGGACCGTCGATGATGTTCTACAGCATGAAGAACAAGCATGACAAGCAGGCTCTGTTGATGCTGCCAGCATCCAACTTCGAGAAGTATCTGATGCGTTACTCTACCTGGTTGATTCTGTTGCCAATATACACAGTGGCAATTTTGGGGGCCGACTTGATACAGTATCTGGTAAATATAATGATGAACCATGAATATACCACATTTGTGATGAGTTTTATTGTAGACAAACTCTCTAATGCACATATGTCGGACGAATGGGTGCCTAAGGCAACTTGGCATGCAATAATAGTTTTGGCTTTGGCAACGCATTCATTCTATGCACTGGGTGGAACCTTCTTCCGTTCGCACAAGTATGCTTGGGTATACACCTCTGTTGCATTTGTGGTGTTGGGTATGCTGTCGATATGGTTAACTCCAGAGAGTGGAAAAATGGAAAACAATAGCCAGCCATCTACATTGGAGTATGTGATTTGGGATAGTATCTCTGCAATATGGATGATATTTAATTTCTGGTTGTCGTACCGTTGCTTCTGTCGCACTCAGAATATTGGTAAGTTTATAAACCTGTGAAGAATTGAAGGATTGTAAAATTGAAGAATAGAAGTTATGAATAGTTTTAGCATAAATAGATTCGGAAAGACCTTGCGCTATGTGCTGAGCACCAACTTCCGTTCGCTGCTGATGTGGACGATAGGAGCAGCGCTGGTGGTGTTTATGTGCGAGATGGTTTATTGGAAATTCGGCACTTGGAACGAAAGTCCGTACGACATGTTGAAAAATTTTGGAGACATGGGAATGGTACTTTATGTTGTAGCAAGTGTGGTACTGATAAGCTCGGTAGTTGCTGGCATCAACGATAAGCGCAAGCGCGAGTCGTTCCTGATGTTGCCGTCAACTAATGCAGAGAAATATCTCTCGCTGATAGTCTACTCTACAGTGATTTGCATCCTCTGTGTGTTCCTGGCAATGGTTCTTGGCGATACTCTCCGTATGGCTTTTCTCTGGGGTAGCGATCTGATGGGTTTCGGCCCACGATATGAGGGTGAGGCTGTATCGGTATTTGTGCCTGATAACTGGTGGAATGGAAGTTATGCAAGTTGTTGGGTGCGTTGGTACGATTCTGCTCTTCCTGTGTTCTTGTACAATTTTGTTCCTGATTATGGATTCTCTTCGTGGTATGCTATAATGCGATGGGCTTTCTTCTTGGCATCTTTGTTGTGGGTACACTCGCTATATACACTTGGCGGCACATTGCTTCGCAAATATGCATTTGTGGCTTCGAGTGTGGTGTTCATTCTCCTCACGGTTGGGTTTGTTAAGTCTATGAACTATTTCGAGCTGTACACGTTCCGTTCTGAATGGATAGATGCTGCAGGCAATTATTACAAGCACATGATTAGTCCTCTGGTATATGTGTACTGCATAGCACTGCCATTACTCTCAATTGCTAACTACTGGATATCGTTCCGTATCTTCAAGGGATTTGAATTAATAACTAATAAGTGGACAAATTATGACTTTCACAAATGATAAACCGATCTACATCCAAATGTCAGACCGTCTGTGCGACGAGATTCTGTCGGGTGTATACAAAGACGACGATCGCATACCGTCAGTGCGCGAATATGCCGTGCTGCTCGAGGTGAACACTAATACCGCAGTGAAAGCCTACGAACAGTTGGCTCGCGAGGAGATCATCTACAACAAGCGTGGACTGGGCTACTTTGTTACTCCAGGAGCCAAGAAGCAAATACTGAAGGCTCGCAAGCGGGAGTTTATGAAGGAGCGACTGCCAGAGCTGTTCCGCCAGATGCAACTGCTGGGTATAACGTTAGAGGATGTTAAAAACGAATATAATGCAACTTTCGGCGAGTAACGATCGTCTAACAATCAGAAACTATGGTAATAATTTGATTTATGATACATTTACAAGACATCAACAAAACCTATCAAGGTGCCCAGCCGCTCCATGTGCTTAAGGGTATCTCGCTCGACATAGCAAAGGGTGAGTTCGTAAGCATCATGGGAGCATCGGGCTCGGGTAAATCAACACTGCTGAACATACTAGGCATACTGGACAACTACGACTCAGGGACCTACGAGCTGGCTGGAGTACCCATCTGGAACCTCAGCGAGACCAAGGCTGCCGAGTATCGCAACAAGATGATAGGTTTTATTTTCCAATCGTTTAATCTCATCTCTTTCAAGACCGCCGTGGAAAACGTTGAGTTGCCATTATTCTATCAGGGGGTGTCCAGAAAGAAGCGCCATCAGATGGCGATGGAATATCTGGATAAGTTGGGTTTGGCCGACTGGGCCGAGCACTACCCCAATGAACTGTCGGGAGGACAGAAGCAACGCGTGGCAATAGCCAGAGCACTCATCACCCGTCCACAGATTATCCTGGCCGATGAGCCCACAGGAGCCCTCGACTCGAAGACATCTGTGGAGGTGATGCAGCTGCTGAAGAAGCTGAACCAGGAGGATGGCATGACCATTGTGGTGGTAACTCATGAGAGCGGTGTGGCTAACGAGACTAATAAGATAGTACATATCAAAGATGGTGTCATCGGCAATATCGAGGAAAACCTGAACCACGATGCAAGTCCATTCGGTATTAACGGCATGATGAAGTAATAGTGAGACTATGCACGATATAATAACTGAAATATGGCAGACGGCACGAAGGAATAAGCTTCGCACTACGCTCACAGGATTTGCTGTGGCGTGGGGCATCTTTATGATCATCGTATTGCTGGGTGCTGGTAACGGACTCATCAATGCCACGATGAAGATGAATGGCGACTTCCTGACCAACTCGATGGAAGTGGATGGAGGTTGGACATCGATGCCTTATAAAGGTCTGAAGGAAGGGCGCGACATACGGTTGAACGTAAAGGATCTGGAAGCCACTCAGACTGAGTTTACAGAGAATATTGATGAGGTGGGAGCCAACTATTTCACCAGTGGCACTGCCAGCTATGGCGAAAATTACATGAATATTAGTATAGCAGGTGTGCATCCTATTCATACCAAGATCGTCAAAGAGCACATGCTATGCGGCCGATTCATCAACGATATCGACCTGAAGGAACGCCGTAAGGTGATTGTGCTCAACTCTAACCAGGCAAAGGAACTGGAGCCTAAGGACTATAAGACATTGTTGGGTAAGTTTATAAAGGTGGGCGATATCTCGTTCAAGGTTGTTGGCATCTACAAGAGTCGAGGCGAGGGTAATAGCAGAGCCTATTCTTCTTACACTGCTATCAAAAGTATCTATGGTGCCAATACGCCCAGTCTGGGCAGCATCGAGTTCACGTTCAAGGGATTGATCTCTGAGGATGCCAACGAGGCCTTTGAGAAGAACTATCGTCGCAGACTGAATGGTTTGCACCAGGTTCACCCTATGGATGATCGGGCCATCTGGATATGGAATAACTATGCTCAAAGTCTGCAGATGGAGAAAGGAATAGAAATCATCCATACTTTCCTTTGGGTCATCGGACTCTTCACGCTGCTCTCTGGTATCGTAGGTGTAAGCAATATCATGCTTATCACCGTGAAGGAGCGCACTCACGAGTTTGGTATCCGTAAGGCCATTGGCGCAAAGCCTTGGAACATACTGCGACTGATTATTATCGAGAGTGTTATTATCACTACCATCTTTGGCTACGTGGGTATGCTGTGTGGTGTGTTTGCTAATGAGTATATGGATGCCACACTGGGACACGAGGTTACCGATCTGGGTGTTGAGAAGATAACCCTGTTTGTTGACCCCACCGTGGGACTGGATGTTTGTATCGAGGCCACACTGGTGATGGTGATTGCAGGTACTATCGCAGGACTCATCCCTGCCTATAAAGCAAGTAGAATTCGCCCTATCGAGGCATTAAGAGCTGACTGATTATGAGAGTAGATATTGATTCATACAGAGAAATCATCGACACGCTGACGCGAAACAAATCGCGTTCGTTCCTCACTGGTTTCGGTGTGTTCTGGGGCGTGTTTATGCTTGTTGCCCTGATGGGAGGCGGACAAGGCATGAAGGAGAAACTGTACAGCAATTTCGAAGGCTTTGCGCAGAATACCGTGATTGTTGGTGCCGATCAGACCTCTAAACCCTATAAGGGCTTCCTTAAAGGGCGTAGATGGTATATGGATTATAAGGATGTGGAACGCCTGAAACAGCAAATCCCTGAGTTGGAAGCTGTGGCTCCTATCCTGATGGGACGTGGTTCGACGGCTTATTATGGCGACCAGAAGACCACACCTAACATGCAGGGTGCCGTGCCTGAGATGGTGAAAATCATCGCACCAAAGATGTACTATGGTCGTTTTATTAACGAGATGGACATACAGGAACAGCGCAAGGTGTGTGTGATTGGTAAGAAAATCTACAAAGACCTGTTTAAGGAAGGAGGTGATCCATGTGGAAAGAAAATACGTGTGGATTCTACCTATTACGAGGTGGTGGGCGTAGATTATAGTGCAGGTGGTATTTCTATTGGTGGTCGCTCTGAAGAGAGAGTCACCATCCCCATCACGATGATGAAGGCAGCCTTTAATCGTGGTAATGCTGTTGATGTCATTGCTGCTATTGGTCGTCCAGGTGTGCTGATGAGCAATATAACCCCACGCATTCGTGAGACTGTGGCCAGAGCTCACTATATCGACCCAACAGACGAACAAGGTGTGTTTGTATTTAATACCGAGCTGATGTTCCAGGTGATAAATAATCTGTTTAAGGGTGTGAACGTACTCATCTGGTTGGTTGGTCTTGGAACCTTGTTTGCTGGAGCCATTGGTGTTTCAAACATTATGATGGTGACAGTGAAGGAGCGCACCACTGAGATAGGTATACGTAGAGCAATCGGTGCCACACCAAAGATGATACTTTCGCAGATAATCTCAGAGAGCATAGTGCTGACACTGGTGGCAGGTATGAGTGGAATACTCTTTGCAGTGATGATACTGCAGATGCTTGAATTGGCCAATACAGAGGACGGTATAATAGAGACCCACTTCCAGGTGGGATTCTGGACAGCAATATTCTGTGCCGCAGTGGTAAGTACGCTGGGTGTGCTGGCAGGATTAGCCCCAGCAGCCAGAGCAATGAGTATTAAGCCTGTAGACGCTATGCGAGACGAGTAATAAATTAGAAACAAAAATAAAAACTATAAAAGTATGAAAAAGTACAGCAAACTGATTATCGCCGCTATCGTAGCGCTGATTTTCATCGGAACATTCGTGTTCCTGTGGCAGAAGAGCCAACCAAAGGAAGTGGTTTACAATGAATTCACTCCTAAACTGGACAGCATCCAGAAAACCACCATTATCACAGGTAAGATTGAGCCTCGCAACGAGGTTAACATCAAACCACAGATTTCTGGTATCATAAGCGAACTGCTGAAAGAACCAGGCGACTATGTAAATGCTGGCGACGTGATAGCCAAGGTAAAGGTAATACCTGATATGGCCCAATTGTCGAGTGCTGAGATGCGTGTTCGTTTGGCTGAAATAAACCTGAAGCAGGCTCAGACTGATTTTGAGCGTGAGCAGAACTTGTATAATCAGAAACTGGTTAGTGCCGACGAGTTTGATAAGACAAAAATGTCTCTGGCTCAGGCCAAGCACGAGAAGATTGCTGCTCAGGATGCTCTTGAGGTGGTGCGTGATGGTGTGTCGAGTTCGAATGCCAAAGCCTCTTCTACATTAATTCGTTCTACCATCAGTGGTGTTATCCTGGATATCCCAGTAAAGGTGGGTAACTCTGTTATTCTATCTAATACTTTTAATGATGGTACTACCATTGCCACTGTTGCTAATATGAATGACCTTATCTTCCGTGGCAACATAGATGAAACTGAGGTGGGACAGCTTGTTAGTGGTATGAACATGAAGATTACTATCGGTGCCCTGCAGGACCTGAAGTTTGATGCTGCCCTTGAGTATATCTCGCCAAAGGCAACCGAGAGTAATGGTACCAACCAGTTTGAGATTAAGGCAGCTGTTAAACTGACTGAGGGTGGCAAGATACGTTCTGGCTATAGTGCCAATGCAGAAATCATCCTGGCCAGGGCCGACAAGGTGCTGACCATCCCTGAGAGTGCCATCGAATTTAGTGGAGACAGTACCTTTGTATATGTTGTAAAGGGCGAGGGTAAGGATAAAAACTATAATCGTACCTACGTTGAGACTGGTCTCTCTGACGGTGTTAATATCGAGATTAAGAAGGGTATCACGGCTAAGGATAAGGTTCGTGGTCCTGAGATCGTAGCAGATGATAAAGATAAGTAAGTGATTATGAGAAAGTATATATTATCAATGGTAATAGGCTCGATGGGCTTTGGTTCTGCCAATGCGCAGAAGGCTTGGAGCATCCGCGAGTGCTGCGACTATGCCATAGAGCATAACATCAGCATAAAGCAGCAGGTGAACCAGTGTCGCCAGCAGGAGATACAGCTGAGCAATGCCAAGAATTCTCGACTGCCTGATGTAAGTGGTAGCGTAGGACAGAACTTCTCGTTTGGTCGTGGATTGACCTCAGAAAATACTTACACTAACACCAATACATCGTCGACTTCGTTTCAACTTGGTGCTAGTCTGCCTATCTTCACAGGTTTCGAGATACCTAACCAGATAAAGTTGAGCAAACTAAACCTTGAGGCTGCTACTGCCGACTTGGAAAAGGCTAAGAACGATATCCGTATGCAGGTGGCTCAGGCCTATGTGCAGATTCTCTATGATATGGAGATAGCTGATGTGGCTTGTCGACAGATTTCTATCGATTCTGCACAGGTGGCCCGTCTGCAGGCCTTTGTGAATAATGGCAAGGCTAGCGAGGCAGAACTCTCACAGCAGAAGGCTACACTGGCTAATAGCCGACTAACAGCTACACAGGCAGAGAACAATCTTAAGTTGGCTATTCTGAGTCTCACCCAGCTGTTGGAACTGCCCAGTCCTGATGGCTTCACCATAGTTCGTCCTACTTTGGCTGAACTGGACAATCTGGTAAAGCTCGATAATGCTACCACTCCCGATCAGGTTTATGCTGAGGCTATAGGCGTAAAGCCAGAGATACTCTCACAGCAACTGAAATTGCGTGGTGCTGAGCATAGTATAAAGATTGCTCAGGCTGGACATTATCCCACACTGTCGCTGAGTGGTGGACTGGGTACTAACTATTACACCACATCAGGATTTAAGGCTGACGGATTTGGCAAACAGTTGGAGAACAACTTCAGCCAGTACATCGGACTGAACCTTAATGTGCCCATCTTCAATCGTTTCCAGACTCGCAATCGCGTTCGTACAGCTCGCATTGATCAGGAGACTCAGCAACTGCAACTCGACAACACAAAAAAAACATTATATAAGGAGATTCAGCAGGTGTATTATAACGCCCTGAATGCCCAGACCAAGACTCAGAGTTCTGCTGAGGCTGTGCAGAGTTCGAAGGATGCTTTCGAACTGATGCAGGCCAAATACGAGAACGGAAAGTCGACCATTACTGAGTTTAACGAGGCTAAGAACAACTATCTGAAATCAGAATCAGATCTAGTTCAAGCCAGATACGAGAATCTGTATCAGCATGCCTTGCTAGAGTTCTATCGAGGTAAGGAGTTGAACTTCTAAACATAAAAATAGTCCGCTTGGTATTAGCGGACTATTTTTTTCTTCCCATCGCTGATGTAGATCCCACTTTTGGAAGGCTCTCCTCCTAATCGCCTCCCCTCGATGGTATACCATTGGCAATCCTTGCACTTATGCTCTTTCTTGACATCTTGAAAGCCAGAACTCGAGTTGTTGAAGTTCTTCAACTCGTAGAATGCTGCATAGGGCTTGCCTGTATCGTGGTTGTAGAGTGCGGCATTCCACCAACTACTGGTTACACTTTTATTTCCATTATCCTCTGGCCACCACCAGAACAGCCCCTTTACACTATCGTGACTGTTAAGCTTTGCAACCAAATCGGCAGTGAACTGGCGCTGACCTTCTTCTGTGTAAGGGTAGGTGCTTGTGTAATCGAATTCAGTGCTTCCCAATGCCCAAGCGTAACTGTATCCTGTTTCAACTATCATGATGTCCTTGCCGTAATTCTTTCCCTCTATTGTGATAAGAGCCGTTTCGAGATTCTCAAGACTACCATGATAGGCTGGATAATAACTAAGTCCTATAATGTCATAATCGAGTGAGGCATTAGTCATACGATCGAAGAAGTCTGTAAGTACAGCTGGTTTGGGTGTACGTTCGCTGTGGATGATAATCTTTGCGTCTGCACAAACCTCACGACAAGCCTGCCCTGCCTTTTTCAATAGGGCGATGAATCGTGTCCAGTTGGCTTCAGGCGAGTTGGTGTAGCAACGATTGGTGTTGTTGCCATCAGTCTTGGCCTTGGTACCCCACATCATTCCGTACGATATCTCATTTCCTGTCTGGATAAAGTCTGGTGTGGCTCCTGCTGCTATCATCTGTTCCAGGCAGTCCTTGGTGTACTCGTAGACTTTATCGCATAGTTGGTCGTCTGTCAGATCCTTCCATGCGTCAGGCGTCCACTGTTTGCCTGGATCTGCCCAGGTGTCGCTGTAATGGAAGTCGAGTATTAGCTTCATTCCTACATCCTTTATGCGCTTGCCCAGTGCCTTTACATAATCCAAGTCCTGACATACGGCTTTGTCGCTGTCGTACGAGGGGTCAACAAACAATCGTACACGCATGGCGTTCAGGCCCTCTTGCTTGAAGAATCCCAATACGTCTGACACTGTGTTGCCTTCTTTGTCTTTGTATACCACTCCTGCTTCTTCGTATTTTGGAAGCATCGAGATGTCGCCACCTACGTACTTCTGAGCACGAAGGGTGTTCGTGCTGCAGAGTAGGGTTGTTGCAATTAGTAGTTTTAGTAGTTTCATTTTTCCTTGGTTATTTAATTGTTACTGTTATTTCTTATGACGGTTGGCCCGCTGCTCACGGTATTTGGCTTTCTGACGAGCAGAGCCGCTACCGTGAGCACCAGTAATATACTTTTTCTTCTTGGCTTTGGTTTTTACCTTGCCATCGTCTTTCGGCTTGTCACCTCCACGTCCGAAGTTGATGCCGTTCTCAAGAATGTTCTGAAAATCGTCCATATCAATAAATTAATGGTGGAACAGGCGTACACCAGTAAACGCCATTGCAATACCATACTTATCGCAGGTCTCGATAACATTGTCATCGCGAACTGAGCCACCAGCCTGGGCGATAAACTCTACGCCGCTCTTATGAGCACGCTCGATGTTGTCGCCAAATGGGAAGAATGCGTCAGAACCCAGGGCTACCTTAGTGTTCTTAGCTATCCACTCCTTCTTCTCCTCCATAGTGAGCACTTCGGGCTTCTCCTTGAAGAACATCTGCCATGTGCCATCGCGGAGTACATCGTCGTGATCCTCAGAGATGTATACATCGATGGTGTTATCGCGGTCGGCACGACGGATATTGTCGATGAAAGGCAGGTTCATAACCTTTGGATGCTGGCGCAACCACCAGATGTCAGCCTTGTTACCAGCCAGACGGGTACAGTGGATGCGGCTCTGCTGACCAGCGCCGATACCAATGGCCTGACCATCCTTAACGTAGCAAACAGAGTTACTCTGAGTGTACTTCAGTGTAATCAGGGCGATGATCAGATCGCGCTTAGCTTCAGGACTGAAAGTCTTGTTCTGTGTAGGCATATTCTCGAAGAGTGCGTCGTCGTCGAGTTTGATCTCGTTGCGGCCCTGCTCGAAGGTGATGCCGAATACCTGCTTGCGCTCGATTGGCTCAGGTACGTATGTAGGATCAATCTTGATAACGTTGTATGTACCCTTGCGCTTGTCCTTCAGTATCTCGATAGCCTCAGGAGTAAAGTCGGGTGCAATCACACCATCGCTCACCTCGCGCTTAAGCAGCTTGGCTGTTGTGGCGTCGCAGGTATCACTTAGAGCTACAAAGTCGCCATAGCTCGACATACGGTCGGCACCACGTGCTCTGGCGTATGCGCACGCGATAGGACTCTCGTCGAGGTCCTTTACGTCATCTACGAAGTAAATCTTCTTCAGTGTGTCGCTCAGAGGCAGGCCTACAGCTGCTCCAGCAGGACTAACGTGCTTGAACGATGCTGCTGCTGGCAGACCTGTTGCGGCCTTCAGCTCTTTTACAAGCTGCCAGGCATTGAATGCGTCGAGGAAGTTGATGTATCCAGGACGACCGTTGATAACTTCGATGGGTAGCTCGCCCTCGGTCATGAAGATGCGTGAGGGCTTCTGATTGGGATTACATCCGTACTTGAGTGCTAATTCTTTCATTTTTGCGATATTTTCTATTTCTGTGTGCAAAGGTACAAAATATTTTTGTAATTTTGCAGCAAATTTTTTAATAATATGGAAAAGAAACGTTTGGCGCTTAAAAAACTGCTTGAGGCAGTAGAGAAGGAAATCCTGAGAAAACCTGATAAGAAGACGCTCGACCGTCTCTCGCTTTTAGCTGGGTTCCAGAGTTGGGAAGAATTCCAGAATGCATTGCATGGGGAATAAAAAAAGAGGCTTGCACACTTGGGCGCAGCCTCTTTTTTTCTTTTTTATTCACCAACGTTGTGGCGCTTCTCCTTGATGCGAGCAGCCTTACCAGTGAGCTTGCGCAGATAGTAAAGCTTAGCGCGGCGAACCTTACCAACCTTGTTGACCTCGATGCTCTCAATGTTCGGAGACTCGATTGGGAAGATACGCTCTACACCAATTGTACCTGACATCTTACGAACAGTGAAGCGCTTCTTGTCTCCGTGACCAGCAATCTTAATTACTACACCACGATAGAGCTGGATACGCTCCTTAGAACCCTCGATAATTTTGTAAGCGACAGTGATAGTGTCACCAGCCTTGAACTCTGGGAACTTCTTGCCGGTTGCAAATGCTTCTTCAGCAACTTTAATTAAATCCATTGTACTTTTAAATAATTAAATTGTTGTATCGTTCCAACGCAACATAACAGGCCTCTCGTTACTTCCTGCCAGCGATTACGCCGAAAAGCGGGTGCAAAGGTACAACTTTTTTTTGTTCCGAAGAAATATTTCGGATATTTTTTGTATTTTTGCACCATTAAAACTACAAATTATGAATAAAAGATGTGTTTTTTATGCTTCTTTGGCTTCGTTGATGATGGTTGCGTGTGCACCTAAACATTATCAACTTACTAATGTGGAGCGAACCCGCGTGATAGTGGATAGTCGCTTTGATAAGAATCCAGATGAGGCTGCTGTTAAGTTTCTTGAACCCTTCAAGCGGGTTAACGATAGCATTATGGGGCCTGTTGTAGGTGTGGTAGCCAGAAATATGCATGCCGATCGCCCTGAGAGTAATCTTTCTAATCTCTTGGCCGATATCCTGGTATGGTCAGCTAAGGATTATAACGAGAAGGCTGTTCTTGGCATCTATAACATGGGTGGTATACGTGCCGACCTTACTAAAGGTAATGTTACCTATGGTGATGTGCTGGATGTGGCTCCATTCGAGAACAAGATTTGTTTCATCACTCTCACTGGCGAACAGATGTTTACGTTGTTCCGTCAGATTGCCCATAGGGGAGGCGAGGGTGTAAGTCATGGTGTAGAGCTGGTGATCACTGAAGATGGAAAACTCATCTCGAGCAAACTTCATGGCAAGGAGATAGATCCTAAGGCTGAGTATCGCGTGGCTACTATCAACTATCTTATCGAGGGCAACGATGGTATGCCTGTACTCCGCGAGGGTACTAACATTATTGCTCCTAATGAGAAGAGTAACAACACCCGATTCCTTATTATGAACTATTTCAAGGATCATCAGGCTCGTGGCGTGGCAGTTGATTCACAGGTAGAAGGTAGAATTAAAATCCAGTAAGTTATGCGTAGATTACACCTTATTATATTTATAGCACTTGTGGCAGTAGTTTCGGCAAGTGCAAAGACCAAGAAACAGTTGGTTGTGCTTCATACCAACGATACTCACTCGTGTATAATGCCGCTCAGCGAGAATCTCGACAACAAGGATCTGGCTGGTCGTGGTGGATACCTGCGTCGCATCAATATGATTAAGGAGGAGCGCAAGCAGAATCCTGATCTGTTGTTCTTCGACTCTGGTGATTTTTCTCAGGGCTCGGGCTTCTATACTCTCTTCAAGGGTGAGGTGGAGATCGGACTGATGAACTATATGGGCTATGATGCAGCCACTATCGGCAATCATGAGTTCGACTTCGGACTCGAGAATATGGCTCGCCTGTTCCGTATGGCCAACTTCCCGATTGTATGTTCGAATTACGACTTTACAGGTACTCCTTGCGAAGGACTTGTTAAGGACTATATCACCCTAAAGCGCAATGGTCTTAAGATTGGTGTCTATGCACTTGGCGCACCTATGAAGGGACTTGTGTCGAATAAGAACTGCGAGGGCGTGAAATACATTGATCCTGTCGAGGCGTCGAAAAAGTATATTAGTATTCTGCGTAAACAGGAGAAGTGCGACGTCGTAATATGTATCTCTCATCTGGGTTGGCAGATTTCGGAATATCCTGATCAGGAGTTTATCAAGGAGATTGAAGGGTGCGACTTGGTATTGGGAGGGCATACACATACATATATGCCTACACTTGAGTATGCGCCTGATAAGACAGGAAAGATGATTCCTGACGATCAGAATGGTAAGCACGGAGTGTTTATCGGCAAACTGGTACTTACGTTCGA
>JAEEGK010003308.1_pt1 | contig 40275 bp, 27 predicted proteins | sample 8958771 | NCBI WGS metagenome assembly JAEEGK01 (sample SAMN16246547, study PRJNA631951) | gut metagenome | biome: gut microbiome; feature: rumen; material: SC-attached | host: Bos | place: Iran: Karaj | collected 2018-10
ATTCCGTCGATGTATTGCGACTTCGAAGAAAACATCGCAATGCCTTCTTTGGTGACGATATGAATATTTGAAATGAATGAGTTTGTGGTCTGTGTTGAAATAAGGTCGCCTCTTATGCCGTCCATCGCAACTTTTTTCTGGTAAGGATCGGACTCGAAAGCGCCTTTGCTGTATTTTGTAAGGGTATCGTTAAAAGCATATTTGGAACCCTCCCCTTTAATGAACGACGAGACAAGATCGATATGCTCGGCAGCCATGTTGATGGTCTCCATCGTGGATGCTTCGTACTTGGACCTCATACCGTCCACAGCCTTTTCGTACGCAGCAAAACCGATGACCCCCATGAAAAGTATCGGGATCAGCACGATAATGACAAGTTTTGCACTTATTCCGAACTTCTTCAGCCCGAATTTTCTTAAGTCAAACTTTTTTGTGCGGGGTTCTTCGGAAACATTTTTTACCTCATCGGTTTTTTTGTTGGCAAGCCCTTTTAATTTGAAGTTCTTCAATTTGAGGCTTTTTAAATTCAGTTTCTTCATGCTCCATACCTCCCATGTTCAAAATGTACCCTAATGCACCTCGTAAAATGCCATCGAACAATGCTCTTTGTTATCTTTGCAAAGATACATGACAGAATCGGCCTTGCTGTAAAGCGATGAGAACGACTTGTCATCAAGATTCTGAGAAAATACGGCCCCGAGACTTACCGCGATCTTGTTTCCGTTCATCTCCGGAATATCTATAGCATCGATCCTGTCAAAGAATCGTCCGATACATTCCTCCGCTATCTTCTTTTCGTTTACGCTGCTTGCAAATACCGCAAATTCGTCGCCGCCGAGTCTCATTACCACATCTTCGTCTCTGAACGAATTGGAAAGAGCCTGCGCAATGGCGATAAGTGCTTTGTCGCCTACCTGGTGACCGAAAGTGTCGTTTATATGTTTAAATCTGTTTGCGTCTATAAGACAGAACATTCCGTCGGCGCCCTTTTCAAGTGCCATGATCGTCTTCTGTTCGCCGCTGCCTCGGTTGTTTATGCCTGTAAGTGCATCCGTCTCGGAAAGGATGAGAAGTTTCTTTTCCATCTCACGGTTCGAAGTGATATCCGTAAGCGAAGTGATGAGAACTCTGTTTCCGTTCTTAAGCACATAATCTTTGGCGTTCGCCAAAACGTACATCGTCTTTCCTTTGGCGGTTTTAAGTGAAAACGAATATGAACATTCACCGCCTTTTTCCATCACACGATTGATGTCTTTCTTAAACTGCTCAAGATCGTCAAATTCCGCTTTCTCTTCAAGCAGTGCTCTGAACTTATCCTGAACTTCTTCGGCCTTTTTGTAACCGAACATCTTCGCCGCAACATCATTGCATACGATGATCGAGCCTTCATTGTCGACAGCCACTATACCGCCTGCCTGCATCTTAAGCATTTCGGAGTAGATGACGTTCTGATTTTCCAAAGCTTCTTTCAAAGCTTCCTGGTATTCCATCTCTTTTCTTTTTGCATCATCGATGTCCTGAACGGCGTGTATTATCTTCAGAGGATTGTCCGAAACATCGGTCTGAACCGTGATAAACGAAGAAAGACGCCATTTTCCGTCCACATCCATGAACTCTCGGCTTATGGAATGCTTTCCTTTAAGCCTTCTGGCGAGCGTCGAAAAATCGACGAAACGAAGTATATCCTTTACCATCGACGGATGGACTATCGAGTTCATTACGTTTTTGACCTCGGCGGCCGCACCTTCACTCGGCGTTTCTTCACCGGGTTCTTTCCCTGCTCCGGAACGGATACGGTAAGAAGTGTTTTCTTCGAGCTTTATGACATGTATGGAAAGGTAACTGTCCGCCATTGCGGTCATGGCTTCGTTCATCTCTTTGGACTCCGCCATGTAGTACGAGTATTTTGCTTTAAGATCGTTCTCCCGCTCGATAAGGACATTTCCGACAAACGCAACGACTGCGGCAAACAGCGCTCCGATCGAATACCACGGGATTGCATTTGAAAGGAACTGTAAAAATCCCATCACCAAAAGAATGAGCGAATAGGAAAGAACTACGTTGAGTCTCGTTTTTTTGAACTTATCGTCCTCGGAATATCTTTTTAGAAGAACACAAAACGAAGCCATTATAAAATAGCCGTACTCAAGCAAAAATACAAAATATCTGAGTTTTCCGGGCTGGTAATTCAACTCCCTGTCAAAAGCGAAGACCGTTTTCAATCTCGGATTGGTAAAAAGAAGAACTATTACCGCCATGACCGGGACATACGAAAAGAATGTCTTGACCTTGGAACCTTCAAGTTCAAGGTATCTGAACGTATATCTGAACCACGAATAAGCCATCATTACGGCAGTTATGTGGAAAATATACGTAAGAAAACTGAGCGTGCCTCTGTGAGAGATCGCACCCGATGCGAAAATGCCCCAAATGCAATCAACAAAAATAAACACACCCGAAACTATGAGAACAAGATTAAAATCTTTATATGTACGTGTGTTCAGCTTTAAAATATAGTGCTGATAGAGAATATACGCCAGAACCGCAAGATAGACCAGCACGGTTACAGAATACATTGAATCAACCATAAGTCCCTCTCAAAAACTTATTTCGCCCTATACCGTTTTTTTACGGCTCCCCCACGTTTCATTATGTGTGATATGGGCTAAAAAGCCCTTTATCCGGCACGATTTGAAACACTTTTATTCTATCATAAAATGTACGAAAGTACCATATGTTTTCTAGAGCTTGTTAAGTACGACTTCGATAAGTTTTGAAGGTGTGTCGACGTCTTCTTTTTCTACTTCCGAAGGAGCGACCGAGATGCCGAGTTCCCTTTCTATCTCCAAAAGAAGTTCCATATATGCGATCGAATCAAGAAGACCGCTTTCAAAAAGTTCCACATCCGGATCGGATAAAACGATATCGTCCTCGCATATGTCCGCAAGAACCTCAAGTAATCTTTCTTTTGCCTCTTCTCTGTTCATGGTTTCCTCCTCAGTGTCTGTCAAGCATTGCCGCCAAAGCTTTACGGTCCGTCTTTCCGTTGTTGGTGACGGGCAGTGTCTCCTTAAAGATGATCTTTTTGGGGATCATATACTCGGGAAGGTATTTTTTTGCTTCTTCCCTCAGTTTAACGCCCGCTTTGAAAGAATCTTCGGGCATAACGGCCGGCATTATGTATGCGGTGATATTTCTCACTTCGCCGTCACGGTAATTGGGGATCACAGCCGCACGCTCAACACCGTCAAGTTTCATAAGATTGTTCTCTATGTCTTCAAGCTCTATCCTGAAGCCGTGCAGCTTTATCTGAAGATCGATCCTGCCTGCGTAAAAGAGCTGTCCGTCGCGCATGCATCCTTTATCGCCGGTACGGTATGCGCGAACGGTCTTTCCGTTCTCCGTTGTCATAAAGAACGCTTTTTTCGTCTGTTCTTCGTTGTTGCGATACCCCGGACTTACGGTGTCTCCGACTATTATTATCTCACCGTACTCGCCATCCCCAAGAACGCTTCCGTCTTCTGAGCATATCCTTATCTTTGTTCCCTCTTTAGGTGCACCGACGGGGAGCGGTTCGTATTTTTCGTTCACTTCTTTTGTTACCGTTATTCCGGTCACTGCCACGGTCGATTCCGTAGGCCCGTAAGTGTTCACGACCTCGGCGTTTTTAAACGCGGCATGAAGTTTGCTGACGGTATGGTTGGGAAGCGTCTCTCCGCAGAACAAAAACTTTTGCACGCCGGGCATCAGTTCATCGTCAAACTTCGGGTCAGAAAGACATATGTTCGCAAAAGAAGGAGTCGAGACCCATACGTTTATGCCGGATCTGTTAAACGCCTCAAAAAGAAGCTTCATATCTCCCTGAAGGTCTTTTGCGATCGCAATGAGCGTTCCCCCGCTGTAAAGGCACAGATAAAGGTCCATTACAGACAGGTCAAAAGAAAACGGAGCCTGATTCATAAACACCGGGTGCTCGCTTTCCCGTATGCCGCTTCCGAGCGTCATACCCCACTTGATAAAGTTATCAAGGCATCCTCTTGTGATCTGCACTCCCTTTGGAGTTCCGGTACTTCCGGAGGTATAGATAAGATAGACAAGATCTTCCGTATCGGTAAGCGTCGAAAGATCTGCGGGTTCGCTCTTTATTGCCGCGTATTCCTTTATCGCATTTATATCAAGACATTTTGCGCTGTCAAAAAGATCGCAATCCTCTTCGGGTGCAAGTATCATCTCGGGTTTTAAAGAATCGAGAATGCCGAGCACTCTTTCTCTCGGGACCGAAAGATCGACCGGACAATATGCTCTTTTTGCCTTTGCGCACGCTATGAAGCAAACGAGCATCCACGGTGTTTTGTGACCGTAGACCACTACCGGAAGATCGGTCTTTAAGTTGTCTTTAAGCCAACCGGAAAGATTGTCGGAAAGCGATTCAAGTTCTCCCCACGTAAGCTCTGTTCTGCCTTTTTGTTCACTTTTGCTCTCAAGTCTGTAAACGATCCTGTCCGGATCATTCATGGCATTTTGTCTTATCTTTTCAAGAAAAGTCATTTTCTTTGTTACTCCAAAACAATGTAATAGTTTTTAAGCCCGCTCTCGGGAGTGAGATGAAATACGTCAGAAAAATCGGCTTTCGAGAATCCGAGCGCATCCGGATCGAACGATCCGCACACTTTAAAGCCGTATTGAGCCGCAAGCTCTCTTATTTTTTCTTCGGTCTTTATCACGCCGTCGTAGTCGCCGGTTTCCTCAATGAAATCATATAATACAGGATACATCGCGCTTATATATATCTCAACCTCGATGCCTTTTTCTTTTAACCCTTTAAGCATCAGGTCAAACAGCTCGACGTTGTCTTTTGAAATATCATCGTATCTGTCCCCGAGGTACATGATAGAATGCTCTGCGACATAATAATATGCCTCGTTATCCATCTCATATTCCGACTCAAAATTGACCTCGGAACGGCGAAGATTCGGGAAAAGTGCCGGAACAGAAAGGGCTTCTTCTTTGCTCAGTGTAACGACCTCTTTTTTTACAAGCGACGGTATGCCTTCTATTCCCGTCTTCATTATAAGCTTAAGAGACGACTGGAAATAGGAGAAAGAAAACAACTCTCCGCCCTTTTCGAGCAGATTTCCGATGTCGGACGATCTTAAGTATTTTTCACTCGTTTTCGAAGGTTCGCCTCTCATAACGGAAAGTTCGTAGTCTGCATACTTTGCGATCGAAGTATGTCTTCCTTCGCCGCTGTCTTCCTTAAGATTCCACGGGTCCATTCCGATGATCATCTTCTTCGGAAGCTTATTCTCGCTTTCAAGTATACCTATGACAGCGATCATGTCTTTTATGTAAGAACCCGAAAGGCCGGCAACGTAGGTACCGTCTTCCCACGGAACGTAGAGAACGGAACTTGAACCGATAACAACGGTGTCACAGTCGAACTTATCCGACGATATCATGACCTTCTGAAGTTCGCCTTCATCGAAGTCTCCCGGACTTTTTACGATGTTTCCCGCGCCTAAGAGTTCGCCCATCTCTCTGACCATTTTACTGCGAAAGAGATTAGCCGAATCAGCCACTATATTCATCCCGACAACCGGTATGTAAAGCACTGCCGCCAGCAGTATGCATTTAAAGAACAGCTTCTTCAATGTAAGTGTCTCTCCCGTTTAAAATCCGAAATATATAAACGATGACTGCCCGTAAGCTCCCAGAGCAGCTATCACAAATACAAGCACGATGTATAACGCCCATCTTATGATGAGGGGTTTCTTTGTAACAAGCTCCTGAACCGGAAGCCTGTGATATATACGATAATCAACAACGGTCTGTAAAACAATGAATACAACGACCGTCAAAAGCCCGATGTAGGTTCCGAACTCTTCCCACGGACCGTCGCTTCGTAAACTTACGAACGCCGCATAATTGTCCGCACGCATAAAGCTGTTTTTAATGAGCGTAAACGATACGGGAAGCGAATCGGCTCTGAAAAAAAGCATACCTATACTGAAGAACACGTAAGTACGCGCCATCTGAAACGCTCTCCACAGCGGATGGTCGTTTTTGATGTGAAGCGCTTTCTTCCACTTCGCAAATACATCTTCGAAGGTCATTCCGATAATTATCACAAGGAAATACCACCAGCCTTCACCGCATATGTATTTCCACGAATCGCCGTGCCAGAGGCCCATGGCACTCCAGAGCACGAAAAGCGCCGGATAGCTTGCGTATTTTCTTCCGCCCTTTCCGAAACGTTCTTTGCACTTTACGGTAAGCTTTGAAAGGGGCTTTGTCTTCATGAGCGGATAAAGGATGTAATCGTTAAGCCACTGACCCAGCGTAGCGTGCCATCTTTGCCAGAATTCTTTAAGAGTCGAGGAAAAGAACGGCGCTTTAAAGTTTTCAACGAGCGTTATCCCAAAGCACTCCGAAATACCCGTTATCATGTCCATGCAGCCCGAAAAATCAAAATAAAGCTGCATCGAATAGGACAGAACGGCAAGCCACACCCACGCACCTTTATAGACATCGGGATTGTGAAACATGTGATCGATCGGGATGGAAAGCCTGTCGGCAACGACAACCTTCTTTGCCATACCCCATGCGAAACGTCGAAGCCCCGCGGTCACACGGTCATAGTCAAATCTGTGCTCTTCAAAAAGCTTCTTTCCGAGGTCTCTGTATCTGCTTATCGGTCCCGAGACCATCAGAGGGAAATACATTGTGAAAAGAAGAAGCTTTAACGGATTTTTCTCAGGTTTTAACGATCCCCAGTAGCAGTCGCACAGGTACGACAAAAGCTGGAGCGTATAAAAGCTTATTGCCAGAGGGGCGATCCAGTGAACGGTCTTCAACGTCTCTTCCTTCGTAAAGAAATTGACGGTTCCGACCAGAAGATTTGTGTATTTTAAGACGGCGAGAATGCCTGCGTTTACAAGGATGGCGAAAATGAGTACAAGTTTTTTCTTTGTACCGCTTTTTGTTTTTTCAAAGGAAAGTGCGGCGCCGTAGGTGACCAGAACGGCGACAATGAGATAAAGAAACGTTGTGGCTTTGGTATTTATGAAATAGAAAAACAGACTGTCTGCCAAAAGTAAAACCCACTGAAATCTTGTGGGTAATTTGAAATAGACAATCAGGCTGATTGCAACAAATATAAGGAATTTAACACTTGTTATGACCATAGCGTGAGTATAGCATACGCCCTATGTGCTTTCAAGGATTTCAGTATCCGTATTTCTCGAGCACTTTTTTGAGCGTATCGTCCGTAAATGTTTCCTTCTTTACGACAGGGTCGTAATGCTTGTTAAGGTTTAATGTTTCAACTCTTGAATTGTAAAAAACGGCAAATACCGCCGCATCCTCGGGCACTTCGTGTCTTACATACCCTTCCGATCCGTTAAAGAACACCGTATATTCGTCTTCGAAGAAATACTCGTATCCTTCGACTTTTTTAAGCGAGAGCGTTCCGGCTTTTGCGGTTATCTCTTTATCCGAAGCCGCGAACGTATCAAAGTATTCAAAGCCGCTTTCTTTGGTACCGACGGCGCATACCGCACCGTTTTCAAATTGCTCCGGGTCCATTCCGACGTAAGACAAAAGATCCGTAAACTTGCTGTCGGCAAGCAATGCCGGATCGGTGATCTCCACAAATATCGGACATTTTTCAATGTCTTCGTATTTGGAAAGACGCCTTACAAAGATCGTCTTATCTTTGTCTTTTACAATACGATCGTAATAACCGTCAAGATATTCCAGCCTTAAATGGACATATTCTCTGAATTTGTCGAGTCTGATCTCGCTGTCGCCGTATATGCCGTCAGGCCAGCGCTCTTTGTCTCTTAAAAAGGCACCCGAACCAAAGATGTCGTCTTCGTATGAATCGATCATCTTATCTATGTTCTCGGTTGACCACTTATCGCTTCGAAGATCCTTATACTTTGCGGCGGTCTTTTCAAGAATATCCGTATCGTTGTTTATGAGTATCTCTTCGAAGTACCCAAACTCGCCGGGGAAATTGTCATACGGGGTAAAGAAATACGGACTTGTAAAGTTCTTATCTCCGTCATCGATCCACTTGTTGCCCCACGAAATGTCCATATCCCACGGAGTGTACAGGACTTTGAAGCCGTTTTCTTTGTCCCGTTTTACAGCTATGAACTCGTTTTTTAAAAGATTTCCCTCGACATTGTCCTCGCCCTGAATGAGGTTAAAGAAAATGTTGATATCTATCAGGTTGTCTATGTCAACGCACTTAAGAAGCGCTTCGGAATCGTCGTTATGGCGCGCAAGATACAGATAATGCTCGTATAAGAGCGCGTACTCCGAAAGGTCGTAGACTTCGTTGCCTTTTTTGTTTTTGTAATATCCGAACTCGCCTTCGTAACCGGCTTTGACATATTTGTTGTCGGTCTTTGCCTCGTAGCCCGGCTGGATGCCCCAGCGACTGACTTCCAGAGTGTCTTCGCTGTCCCAGGTCTTCTTTTTGTAAAGCGCTTCCGAAGCACAATCGCCCGACAGTCCAAGCTGCTTTTCGTCCACCGGAAAGCCCAGCGCATAGAGGCCGTGATACTCGCCGTTTAAGAAAAGTTCAACGTACCTGTAACACATACCTGCCCTGACGCCCCATGAATTGTCGTTCGCAAGCGTCTCGTACCACAGGTTTTCGCAAAAGACATCCCTTACTTTTTCGCAGTCGTTGTATGCGGCGTACAAAAGCCAATCGTCGTCAACACGCATACCAAGCAAAGACAACGGGTTATTTTTCAGTGCTCCGCCTTCGTACTTTTTGAGATTAAGTTTAAAAGCCTTCTTGGGATAAAATAAGGTGGAGGCGCCTCTGTATCGGAGCGTTCCGGCGGACGAGGTCGCACATATTTCACCGGTCTTTGCACCGTTGTCGTACAAAAACATGTTCATGTCGCATTCGTATTCTTCGATGTCACCCGAGTAGTCGATCTTCATGATGGGAAGCGTCGTTACGGCAAGTTCGAATTCTCTGTACTCGTCGCCTTTTACGAGGGCAAGCCTTGCGGTTTCGGCATTTTCGATCATCTCAGCCGTGATCTCACGGTCCATCACCACGTATGCGTCGGCATCATCCAACACCAATGCCTTGGGGGAAAAAGAAGCCGCATCGTTTTTATTTAATGAATAAAAAAGGGTATTTGACCCGTAATCGGCTGTAAGTGTCTGTCCGTTAAAAAGGATCGTCGAAGAAAGATCTTCATTTTCGCTCTTTCCGGAAAGTTCTTTTGCAAGGTCACAAACAAGGGGCGCATCGCCTTTACGTGCGCCCATCTTTTCACCGATATACAAAATGCCCATAACCGCAAGAAGCGCGGTTATGAGTATCACTGTCAAATGCCTTTTGTTCATACTTAAAACTTGATCGTTTCGGGAGCGCCGCCAAACGAAGAGAACGTTGCCGTAGCATCTTCAAAATACAAAACTTCTGTATTGTCATCGTTTTCGGAATACATGCCGCGAAGCTGAGGATAGGCGTCAAGCATGTGCTTCTTGGCCTCCACTCTGTCGTCACGGATAAGTTTTCCGGCCACTCTTAACCAAACACCGTCTTTAAAGCAGCAGATCTCGGCCTTGGGATTGGCCTGAAGCTGTTTTGAAACATCTTTTGACTTTCCGGTCTGGATGTAGAGTTTTCCTTCAAAGATCTCGATGGTCCCGAAAGGACGGACTCTGGGCTGATCCTTATCTACCGTAGCAAGATAATATGTTCCGCATTCTTTGATAAAATTGTAAACCTTCTCCATAAACATACCTTCTTTCTGCTTTTTAAGCATTTATTATGATAGCACAAATCCGGGGAGGCGACCATATAAAAATGTTAATGAATTATTACACAAAAAGGGGTTAAGACACAACATATAGTGTCCGATATATATAACGAGAAACAATATGTAGCAACGGATTGCATCAGTCAACTGATTACTTGTTACGGTTAAAAGCCCCGTGGGCATTTGACCGCTTTCACGGAGGGAAAGAGTATGCGTAATGTTTATTTAAATAACACGGAGTACATTTTTATGGTCTCGGGACCCGCAAACATAAAAGAAAAATTGAAGGAGCGGGAGGACCGGGCCGAAAAACGCGACAAAATCGTTAAAAAGAATGAGTTTAACGACCTGCTCACGGCACAGATAAACTCGCTTACACACTGACTAAACGTTAAAACGCAGTACCCTTATGGGCACTGCGTTTTACGTTTTCAATCCTTACAAGTCACACTCCAAACCACCCGTCGTACTTTTCATTTAGCCAGGCGATCGCTTCACATATGCCCTCTTCGCTCAAAGGAAAGTCGGCGCTTTCTTTTTCCCGGGCCGTATTGAAGTTATCGGGCTCTTTCCAGGCATATGCTTTTAATACATATCCTTCTCTCTCTTCGGGCTTTTTAAAAAATATGTTGTCCAACGGCTCGGTGCCGAGTCTGTATCTTAATCCTTTGTGACTTCCGTAAAAAGCTTCACCGTACAAAAAGTAGTTGAAATGATGTATGTCTTTTCTTTCTATGGCCATATCGATCTACCTGTTTTTACTCAAAAATTTTTCTTTATACCATTATATTTTCAAATCCCGATTTTGCCAAGAAATCATTCGGGTTTCCGATCATTCTTTAACAACGTTATTTAAAAAATAAAAAATTCAAAAAAAATAGTTAGAATTCTAACAAATCCACAAATACTCATGAATACTGGGTTTTTCCGTGCTCTCCCCGCTCGTTTTTTTAATATCTTGCTAATTAGTCAAAGCTATGCTCATTAGGTACCAAGAACAATACTTTTTCAGGGAGAGTATTTTATGAAGAAAAAAGCGCGTTTGAATTACTATGCAATGCTGATACTGTTTGCGATGATCCCGCTTGTGGTTTCGGTATTGGCACTTATGATCTTTTCGACCAAGTCGTTAAGTTCCAATCTGGCCAAACAGACAAAAGAGACATTGTTTGTTGCGGCAACAGACTTAAGAAGCTATTACGAATATGACCTCGTCGAAGAAGTCGGACTTGTAGACGGTTTCGTGGAATACGACACCGATTACATCGATCGTCTTTCCAAAGACGGTATTGAGCTTACGCTCTTTAAAGGAGACACACGATTCGTCACCTCCATCATAGGAAACGACGGCAAGAGAATAGAGGGCACAAAGGCAAGTGACGCCGTAATCGCAACAGTGCTCAACAACGGAAAAGATTACTTCTCCGAGGACATTGTCATAAACGGCAAAGATTATTTTGTTTACTACAGGCCTCTGTTTAATAAAAACGGTGATGTTGTCGGCATGGCATTTGCCGGCAGGACACGTGAGAATGCCAAAGCAGCCGTCAAAAGGATGACCACACAGAACCTTGCCATTTCCGCCATATTTGTTGCGCTGTTTACGGTCATTGCTTTACTGATCGCCAAAAAGGTCACCAATCCGTTACATAAAGTATCCTGTGATATCAGTTCAATTGCGGATGGCAATCTTTTGGATAAAGATCCCAACGAAAGCATATTAAGAGAAACCAATCAGCTCATCGATGCTTCGAACGAACTTCAGGAAAAGCTTAAAGATACGGTTACATCCATGGCTCAGATCGCCAACAGTCTTATCTCGGAAGCTTCCTCCATTTCGGAAAGCTCCAACAGTTCGAATGATGAGATATCAAGCATCGCAAGTTCAATGGAAGATCTTTCTCACGGTGCTACAACGCTCGCAGAAAGCGTGCAGGATATCGCCGAACAGATCGTAAGCATCGGTAACAACATAAATGATATCACTTCATCGACTGAAAGCCTCGACGCCTCAAGTAAGACGATGAGCGAAGTCAGCTTCGCAGCAAAGACAAACATTGACAAAGTCAATGAAAGCTCCGAGAAATCGGTTGAAATGGTCGATACCATCAATAAGCAGATCGCCCTTACGGACGAAGCCATATCACGTATAGACGCAGCGGTTGAGATGATCAGCTCCATCGCAGGTCAGACAAACCTCCTTGCACTTAACGCTTCGATCGAGGCAGCAAGAGCCGGTGAAGCGGGACGCGGATTTGCCGTTGTCGCAGGTGAGATCAACAACCTTTCATCTCAGTCAAACGACTCCGCACAGGAGATCGCAAACATCGTAATGCAGATCAAAGAACAGTCCAAGAAGACTGTGGAACTTGCAGAAAAGGTTAACAAGTCGATCCTCGAGGAAAGAGAGATCATCAGTGAGACTCAGGATAAGTTCACAAAGCTCAACGAAGAGATCGATGCTTCGGGAAGAAATGTTTCGGAGATCACATCAAAGGTAAGAGCACTCGATCAGTCCAAGGACAAGATCAGCGCTACCGCCGAAGACTTAAGCGCCATCTCCGAAGAGAACGCAGCTTCCAACGAAGAAGTTACTTCAAGACTTTCAAGCGTTACCGGACTTGTTGATAACGTTGCTCAGTCGGGAAGTGCCATCAAAGACATATCCCACGAGCTTGAAGAAACCATCAGATTCTTCCGGATCTGACATAACCATGCTTCATTCCTACAATCGGGTTTTTAACCCGATCGAACAGCCCTTTCGTATATAAAACCAAAACCGCATCTGTCCGGTATATGCCGGCGGGTGCGGTTTTGGTATATAAGGATAATAATTATATGATCCGTCGGCGTAAACGTTTATGACACTGCGTCCACGTAATATTGCGCCTGTGCGGCAAACATCTCGGCGTATATGCCGTTTTCTTTGTTCACCAATTCATCATGAGTTCCGTACTCTTTTATCGTCTTGTCCGAGAATACGGCTATATGATCGCAGAACTTGCAGCTTGAGAGTCTGTGTGAAATGTAGATCGCACTCTTACCCCCAACAAGCGTATCAAACTTCTTATAGATCTCATACTCGGCCAGAGGATCGAGCGCCGCGGTAGGCTCATCGAGTATTACGATCGGAGCATCACGGTAAAGCGCACGGCTTATGGCAACCTTTTGTCTCTGACCTCCCGAAAGTTCGGTTCCGTTCTCATCAAAGCTCTTAAACAGTCTCGTTTCAAGACCGGCATCCAGTTTTACCGCATCTTCATAAAGGCCGGACAGTTCAAGCGCATCTTTAACTTTTTCTTCGCTCAGATCGGCATCGGCATTGCCCATTGCAACATTATCTTTAAGTGAGAAGGCAAACAGCTGGAAATCCTGGAATACTACGGCAAGAAGTTTCCTGTACTCCTTTGTTGAGTATTCCTTTATATCAATCCCGTCTATCAATATCCGGCCTTCCGTAACATCGTAGAGTCTGCAGAGAAGTTTAATGAACGTCGTCTTTCCGGCGCCGTTTAATCCTACTATCGACAGATGCTCTCCGCTCTTGATCGTGATGTTTATGTCTTTCAAAACATAGTTCTCACTTCTGGGATATTTAAACGAAACATTCTCAAATACTATCTCGTGGTCGCCTTCCTTTACAGGTTTATCGCCTTTCGAAAGGGCATCCGGGTAATCAAGATATATTAAGAACTGATAAGCATAACTGCACTTTTCACTTAAATCCTGTATACCCCGTCCTATGCCCAGAAGGCTCTGGAAAAGTCGGCTGGTTGCCGAAATACACATCGTGAAATCGCCCAAAGTCAAAAATCCCTTTAACGTCCTGTATCCCAAGTAGAGATAACTGAAACCGTCTCTGAAGGCGTTGGACAGATTCGATCTGTAGTCAAACTTGCAGCACTTCGTTGCGCGTTCTTTGAACATTTCTACACTTTCATGTCCGTATTGCTCCGCCCTTTTACTCATAAGGCCGCTGCCGTCGTAAAGTCTTGTGTCTTTTCCGAACCTCTGTGAAGCAACCTCAAAAAGATAGTAACCGAATACTCTGTTTATCTTTCCAAGCTTTAAGAACGACTCATAAGAGATCTTCTGCTTGCGGAAGTTAAAATATGTTACAAATCCCATTCCCAGTATCTGCACCGGAAGCAGCAGCGGACAGTAAAAAGCAAATATCGTCACGGAAGTAAACATCAGAGCGATATTGTACAACACCTGAAAAAATACACCCAGCATTCCGATAATGCCGCCGCTGTACCAGGATATTCCGTTTCGTGCCTTTTCCTGCTGATTGAGCACTGTCGGATCTTCCGTATGCTGAAAATCCATCTCCATACTCTTTGAACATAATTTGTAATTAAGTATGCGCTCAAAATACTGCGAACAATAATTAAGGCTTGAATCTGCCACATTCATTAAGACATTTGACAGAAATTCCGCTGCAAGCGTAAGCGCCACATATACGATCGCATTGTGAAGATGCAAAGATACGTCCGCCTTTAATGTGATCGCCTCGATCTCGTCTATCAAAAGTTTGGGAAGCAGCAACAGTTTTATCTCGCCGAGAGCTCCGGCAAATAATTTGAGCGTATAGAGCAAAAAGACCGATTTTCTTTCTTCCCATGCGGTTTTAAAAACAAACTTAAGCGTTTTTGCCGTCATTTTGGCAAAAGGAGTCTTATTACCTTTGTTAACGTCATCAAACGTAAGCTTCTTGTGTGCCATTCTCTTCACCCCCTTCCACGTAATATGCCGCCTGAACCTTGAACATCTCGCTGTACGCACCGCCCTTGCCAAGAAGGCTGTCATGCGTACCGTATTCGGCCAGCTTTCCTTCCACAAACATCGCGACGTGATCGCAAAACTGTGTGGAACTTAGTCTGTGGCTGATGTAAACGGCAGTTCTGTTATCTATAAGTTTATTGAAATTCTCGTAAAGTTCCGCCTCCGCAAGCGCGTCAAGCGCCGCTGTCGGTTCATCGAGCACCACGACGGGACCGTTTTTGTAAAGTGCTCTGGCAAGCGCTATCTTTTGCTTCTCACCGCCCGAAAAATCAACGCCGTCGTCGTAAATGACTTTAAGCACTTCGGTGTCTATACCGTCTTTAAGATCGTTTTCTTTGTCCCCGAGACCCGAATCTTTAAGGCACTCTCTTACTCTGTCATCATCGGTCTCATCGATATCTTTCATGGAAACGTTTGCTTTGAGCGGGAACGCATACATCCATACATCCTGAAATACCGGTGAGAACAGCTTATAATACTCGCTTCTTTCATATTTGGAGATATCTTCACCGTTCAAAAGGATCCGGCCCTTTGTAGGCTCATAAAGTCTTAAAAGCAGCTTTATGAAGGTCGATTTTCCGGCTCCGTTAAGTCCCACAACGGCAAGCTTTTCACCGGCGTGTATCGTCAGATCAAGCCCTTCGAGAGCATATTTTTCCGCACCCGGATACTTAAACCACACATCTTCGAAGGTGAATTCGTATTGCGAATAAGCGGGTACCGTCAAACCCTTCGCCTCGCCTTCCTTTACTATATCCATAAAGCTTCTGAAGTCATCGACTTCGCGGCTTCTTTGCAGCAGTTCCGTAACTCTGTCAAAAAGGCTTCTTGTAAACGAAAAGAATGTCGCCGCGGACCCCAGGTACAAAGAAAAATTACCGACCGTAAGGTCTTTGTTGACTACCGAATATATAAGCCATGCATACAGGCCAAGTGATGCAACAAGCCAAATGACATTTCCGATAAATCCGCATATCCACCAGCGGATCTCGTTGTTTTTCTGGGCATTGAGGCGTTCAACGTTTATCTCTTTGTATTTGCCGATAAGATAGTCTTTAAGGCCGTACATTCTTATATCCTTCGCAAAGGAAAAATCCGAAAATGTACGCATCAGATAATCGTCTTTTCGCCACCAGGTTGCAAGCGGATCCCATATCTTTGCTTTGCATATCTTGTTGGTCCTGTTCTTTATAAAGAAATTGATAAAAGCAAGAACCACAAGACCTGCCATTACGGGCACGCTGAGTGTTCCGATTATCAAAAGGCCCGCCAGTACCACAAAGAAATCTCCGGCAGCGCCTTCCATAAAGTGCATCATGCCCTCAATACCGTTATTGTTGCCGCCTACGGAGTTGCAGGCCTTTTGATAGCAGTCCATCGCATCTTTGTCTTCAAGATACTCAAAAGGCATGGTCATGAACTTTAAATTCTTCTTTATGATCAGATCCGTTCTGGCTGCTATATAGCGCCACCACTGAGCCCACATATAAGACTGAAGCATGGTAGCCACCGCCTGTATCACAAATGTGATACATATGATAATGATGAGCTTTTTAAGCGTATCCTGCCTTGTTACCACATCTATTACCAGCTTTGACATGAACGTCCACAGATAAGCGGCAACAGGTGTACAGACTGCCGACAAAAAGATCGTAAAAGCGGTCATTTTGTCGGACCTGACCATTCGAACGGCTACGTATGCCAGGTTCGAAAGTGGGTTGTAGACCCGGTGAAACTTGTTTTTTTCTTTTTCCTCTTCTTTCTTTTTCTTTCCCATAACTCAATTCTCCGTTATCTTATAATTTCTTCCTGTCTGTCCAGCTTCTTGAAGTTGTGTCGATCATCATCTGAAACCCCGCAGGACAATCAACGTATTCTTTTGCGATCATTACAGTCGCCATAAAAACTCCCCCGAGCAGTGAATTCGTACCGTATGCTTTCTTTTCTTTATCGCCTTCCACAATGGTTACCGTCTGAAACGGCGAATTCGAACTGTTACCGACTTTTTCGACAAGTTCGTTAAGTGTTTTCTCGACCTTGTCTTTACTGAGTTTAAGTTCCGCGGCTATCGTTTCGGCCCCGACAAATTCTCTTCGTGCAAGCGAATAGAGATAGGCGATCATCCTGATCGTATCTTTGTCCGATATGAGTTTAAAGAATTCGCACAGCCTGTCTGTATCTTTTAAGATATCTTCAAAAGAAACTTCTTCTGGATTGGTATTGAGCCTTATATATAAATCATTGTTTTCCATAAGACCCATATACGAATACGTATAATCGTCGAAGAAGGCAGCGGCCATCTTGGGTTCGGTCTTTTCGTAGCGAGGCGGCTCATAATAGTTTTTATTGTTGACCCAGGGGGCATTTTGCGTAGCCCATTCGATGTTTCTTAACATTTTTGCAAAGGTCGGACGCTTTGCACCGTTATGTGTTTCTTCAACATCTTTTATGCAACAGTTTCTCGCCGCATTAAAAACGGTGCTCTCGATCGAATTGTCTTTTTCGCCTCGTCCGTACAGATAATCGATCGACACATTAAAAAAATCTGCTATCGCCGGGATCAGGTCACCTTCAGGGTAACTTCCGTTTTCCCACTTTGAAACTGCCTGAGCGCTCACTCCCAAGTGATTTGCAAGCTGTTCCTGTGTTACTTTCTTTTCTTTTCTGAGTGTAGCAAGTGTGCTTGAGAAAGTCTTTTTTTCCATACACAGCCTCCTGTTTTTGCATAAAAATATCCCATAACCCCAATGTAAGTTCCCGTTTGGCCGTTTATGCCGCTTTCGACTCTTGGTTGAGTCAATTGTATGTTATCAAAACTTTCGGTTGTTTTCTATAGCTCTTTTCAAGTACAAGTTAATTCTTGGTTGAAAAAAGAGCCAAATACAACTATGCGTTGTACTCGGCTCTCAATCTCTACAGATCTATTTGCAGATCATTCCTGTCCTGCCACTATGCAAAAACCCTACATAAACCTGTAACTTTCCACAGGTCCGATATAGGAATCCTTATGAGGCATATTCTTTGATCTTAAAACGATACGCTCTAGTATAAGGTTCGGGGCAAGCTGATAATAACGAAGCACGTTAAGACCCTTGCGGCCCTTTATCGGAACGGTTATACATTTTGCGTTACGTTTATTGTCTTCAACCCACTGAGGGCTGTTGAATATCGGTCTTGATCTGTCAAGTACTGTATCGGCGATGTTGATCTTTTCTCCGTTTATTGAAAAGCCGAAACACTGTGAATTGGAATCGTTTACCGGAAGCGAAGGTGCAAAGATGAACTCTGCCTTGTATTCTTCGTCAAGTCCGGCAACAAATCTGTACTCTACAAAAGGTACATTCTCGAGTCCGAGGCTCATCGGATCGAGTGTGTTGGGATAAAGCTTAAGTCCGCTTCCGTGTCTTCCGTAAGGAGCCAAAAGTTCATAATGAGCCTTATCCGATTTTGAAACATAATAAGCGGAATGCGCTTCCATAGCCACTTCGCCTTCAGTCTCAAAGAACGCTCCCATTACCTCTTTTGCGGGTGTGGGAAGCAAAATAGCGGGGAAGGTGAATTTAACGAAGTTTCCTTCGTCATCCTTAACCGTAACGATACCCTCGGTATATTCACCTGTTTTAAGCATCTCTCTTTCTATTGAAACAACGATATAGTCTGTCTTGCTTGTTGTGCCGCCTGCGCTGCTTACCTTAAGCCATTCGGCATTGCTCTCGATCGTATAAGTGATAGGATCGACACTGGCACATGAAACCGAAATAACTATTCCGGCAACATCGGGACGCATGAAATCATAATAGATCGCCTCACGCTTTGTATATTCGCGTCCGTCAAAATACGCCATCTCATCGCGTTTGGATACGATCATTCTCTTCTTGTAAGCGGGATAAACAAACAGTCTGGTAGGCAGCTGATTGTTTGAATCGTTCCAGAATCTGAAGCCGAAATGCTCGCTCATGGCTTGACCGTAAAATTTGCCGTTTGCCAGAGCATGGAAATCATCGATAAGTTTCTTGTCGGCTTTTATGCCCTCATCTATCTCATCGCAATAATCGTTTGCGATATTCAGATTCTGATTTGCATAAAACTTGTTCCACATCGAAACCATCCAGGTCCTGTGAAGGTTTGCGGTTCCGTATGCGGGATAATAAACAAGCTCATAAAATGCGGTTTTGATCTCTTCGGGGCACTTTTCCAAAAGCTCGTCGCAAAGCTTCATCACATCCTTGCAAACAGTGTAGAGAGCGAGTGCTTCTCCGTTATGTACGGGATGATAAACCGACTCGTTCATGATCTCATGCTTGCGGCGTTCGTTAATGAGCTGATATCTGTGAATGACAGCTTCCGTCTTGGCAAGATCTCCTGCGTCAAAAAATCCGCCGAACTGCGTCTTAACCCACTCTTTTATAAAGTCGGTCGCATTGTTGGGATTGGTGCTTCCGTAAGCTTCGATATCGTTTGCCAGCTTCATGATATAAGAGATCTCGAGCTCCTGCGATACTATATCGCCCACATTTACCACCCATATATCTCTTACGCCGTAATCGTACGTGGTCGAAAGCTGGTCCCATATCCTCGGAAGATATGTCGAACCGATCCACTCATAAGAGTATGCTCCGCCGTGCATGTCCACATGGTAGTACATGCCGTATCCGCCGTTGCGCTTTAACATTTTTTCCGTCGGAAGAGTTCTCGTATATCCGTAATTGGTGTCAGAGAACATTACCGTAATACCGTCCATTTCGGGATCATCGATAAGACCCGGAGTATTCTCATCACCGTAGTAAAACTTCTCCACTTCGGTAAACAGAACGATCTGTCTCGGTACTTTTGTTAAATCAGGATTTACTATTTTTCTTATGAGATCATTCTGTGTACGAATGATATCCTTAAGCAAAGCGATATTTTCTGCCAAAGTCGCATTGGCCATGATAGCGGTATCTCTCTCGCCTCTCATGCCCATCGTGATCACTTCTTCGAAAGCGGCATTTCTTTTAAGCCCGTCTTCCCAGAATTTAGTGATGCCCTCACGGTTTGTTGTGAAATCCCATGCATCGCCGTAAGGAGATTCGGGGCCTCTTAAAAGTCTGTATTCTTCACCCGTTCTCATACAAGGCTCATGATGAGATGTGCTCATTACAATGCCAAGCTCATCCGCAAGTTCCGCACTCTTAATTCCCGGGCCGTCCATTGAGAAGTTTGTTGCCCACATGGCAGGCCACATATAGTTACCGTGAACTCGAAGGAGCATCTCAAATACTACAAGATAGCACTGCGCGTTCACGCCGCCGAAACGCTTCGTAGCCCAGTTACCGAAAGCGGGCCACTCATCGTTTATAAAGATTCCGCGGTATTTTACCGAAGGCTCTTTCGAAACGGTCACTTCGTCCGCCTTAAGATCAAAGCTTTCAAGATGCTTCGGGGTTACATCGGACCAGTTGACAAAAGGAGAAACACCAAGACTTTCGGAAATCGATAAGATTCCGTACATCGTTCCTCTCTTGTCGCTTCCGGCGATTATCAGCATTTCCTTTATGTCAGGATTAAACTCTTTTGCCTTCGCCTTAATATACACTTCCCATTTATAACTACCGTCTTCCTTTTTAAGAAGACCGGGATCTATCTCGTTTTCATACAAAAGTGCCGTCACTTCTTCGCTTTTGGGCGAACCGGCTACGATAACGCTTTCCGCCTTGAGTGTTTCAAGCTCATCTATAGTCACCACCTTCGGTCTTTCTCCGAAAACCTTCAAAAAGTCATCGGCAAGCCAGTTAATGACTCTTGCGATACCTTTATGATCATTTGCGTCATATACGAGCACCGTATCTTTGTTAAGTATCATGTGGAAATAATCCTCCGTTTGTCACAAGATGAAACTATTCTATCATAAATTTCTGCGCGTTAGTATATAAAAACCCTAAAGTTTTCTGCCCAAATCCCATTAAATCGATTTACGGCAGTGTTTAAAGAGGCGGTAGCAAGATTTGCGACCTATTTAAGCAATAAACTAAAAGAGCCGTCATTTGCATTTATGCTACCATTTATTTCGGTAAAACCATTTACCGTAATGTTTTCTGGAGATACATATGAAATACAAGTTTTTTGCTAAAGAATCGCATTTTTACGGAAATGTGTTCACGTTGGCGCTCCCGATAGCCGCGCAGAGTCTTATAACGATCGGCGTTAACATGCTCGACAACATCATGGTCGGAAGCCTGGGCGATACCGCTCTTTCGGCAGTCTCGCTGGCCAACTCTTTTATAGGGATCTATCACATCTTCTGCATGGGCCTCGGAATGGGAGCCTCCGTGCTGGTTTCAAGATATTACAGTATGAAGAAAAGTGGCGATGAACCGGAAAACGCCGACAGAGCGTTAAAGCAGACGGTGTGCCTCATGCTAAGACTTGCGATATGTCTTGCTTTGCTGTTTGCCGTGGCAACGGCGCTGTTTCCCGAATATATCATGAGAACGTATACGCCCGAGCTGCCTTTGATCGAACGAGGATCGGAATATTTCAGATGGTCGGTGGCATCGTATTTCTTCCTGGGCGTTTCGCTGACGTCTACGATCGCCTTAAGAAGTGTCAGAGAAGTAAAATATCCTCTTTTGGTATCGATCGGAGCTTTCTTTGTGAATCTCGGAGCGAACTACACCTTTATCTTCGGTTTTTTCGGCGCACCCAGAATGGAAGTGGCCGGAGCGGCTCTCGGAACCCTGATCGCCAGAACTTTTGAGGCGGTCATGATAATGTCATACCTTTTGTTCTTCGATAAAGAGATCGGTTTCAGAGTCAAGCATTTCCTTATGAAAACCAAATCTCTTATCTCGGAGTATATCCGCATTTGCATACCTGTCCTTATAAGCGACGGCATACTTGCCATCGGCACAAATGCGGTTTCAATGATAAACGGACGGCTCGGAGCGACATTTGTGGCAGCCAATGCGGTAACGGCCGTAACGCAGCAGCTTTCCACGGTCGTTGTGCAGGGTGTCAGCCAGGCGGGCGCTATCGTGACCGGCCAGACACTCGGTACGGGGGACAAAGAAAAAACCATGCGACAAGGCTACCTTTTCTTTGGACTTGGGCTTGCTCTCGGACTTGTCTCAGCCGTGTTCATTACACTCACCAAAAATCCGATCATCGCTTTCTATGCGGGAAAAGATGCTTCGAGCGGAATCAGTCCCGAGGCCGTTGCGATAGCAAACCAGCTTATGCTTGCCATAAGTTTTATCATCATATTCCAGGCCACGAACTCCATCATGACAAAGGGAGTGCTTCGAGGCGGCGGAGATACGAAGATGTTAATGCTCACGGACAACATCTTTTTGTGGGCAGTCTCAATACCTCTTGGTATTCTTGCGGGGTTTGTTTTTCATCTTCCCGCATTCTGGATATATGTATGTCTTAAATCCGATCAGATCATCAAGACATTCTGGAGCCTTATGAGGCTTCGCGGGGGCAAATGGATAAAGAAAATCTCTACAGGAAAAACGGAGGGTTAACAAATGGCAAAAGACGCTAAGATCACGGTTCATCCCGCTTTTGAAGTGGGAGAGATTTCAAACAGACTTTTTTCGGCCTTTATGGAGCCTATCGGTACCATCGTGAACGGAACGATGTTCAATCCCAAGCATCCCACTGCCGATGAGCAGGGTTTCAGAACAGACTTCATTAACGCTCTTAAGGACACACATCTTCCCGCGGTCAGGATGCCCGGAGGAAATTTCGTATCATGCTGGCAGTGGAAAGATTCGATCGGACCCATGGCAGAAAGAAAAGTTCACTTAGACCTTGCATGGCATCAGTATATTACCAACGAAGTGGGCCACGATGAGTATCTTCAGTGGGCAGAAAAGGTAAACACCGAACCTCTTTACACCATCAATATGGGCACCGGAACAATGCAGGATGCAATGGATCTGGTGGAATACACAAATCACCCCGGCGGAACATACTGGTCGGATCTTCGTAAAAAGTACGGTCATGAAGATCCTTACAACGTAAAGATGTGGTATCTGGGAAACGAAATGGACGGCCCGTGGCAGCTAGGCTCATGGGATAAAAATCCCGAAGGTTACGGCTGCAAGGTGCTTGAGACTTCCAAAGCCATCAAGTGGATAGACGAGACCATCGAAACCGCAGTATGTGGCTCTTCGGCTCCTTTCATGGAAGGATTCCCCACATGGGATCAGACTGCACTCGACAAATGCTATGATGTAGTTGACTATGTGTCCGTTCATCATTATCACAGCGCACCTCCCGGAGATATCAAGGCTCTTCTGGGCGGCTCGCTTTACTACGAAGATTTCATCAATACCGAAGCCGCAATGATCGATTATGTTCAGTCAAAGCACAGATCTCCCAAGAAAGTCATGATCTCCTTTGACGAGTACGGCGCAATGGTACGCCCTTTGCAGCCCTTAAATCCCGGATACGGACGATACAACATGGCAAGAAACCACTATCGTTTCGATCCCGAAAGAAAGTACATACTTCACGATCCCGACAACATGCCTGACAGACAGTTCCCGGGCGGAGACATGCTCCACGCTCTTTCAATGGCATCCATTCAGCTGGCTCTTCTAAGACATGCCGACAGAGTCAAGATCGGATGCATGACAGGCGGCCTTGCGGCACTTGCTGCCTCAAATCACGATCACATCTGGAAGTCGGCTTCACATTACGCTTACATGCAGCTTATGCACTATGCAAAGGGAGTTTCACTTGAAACAAAGGTAGACAGTGAGACTTACGATATGCCCGGTTACGCCATCGAAGACACCTCACAGTATACGGGCAAGGAAGGCGTTAAGTTTATCGATTCTGCGAGCGCATGGGACAAAGAAAACAACCGCCTCACAGTTTTTGCGATCAACAGAAATGAAGATTCGGCTTACCCCCTTACCATCGACGTTAAAGGTTTCGAAGGCTACAAGCCCGTAAAAGCGTTCAAGATGCGTTCAAGCGATTGGGAACTTAAGAATTCCTACGAAAACGAAACTCTTATAGCCCCTGTGGAAGAGACAAACTACACCTTTGAGAACGGCGAATTCAAACTTCATATCGAACCGCTTTCATGGAATGTATATGTATTTGAAGCATAATGGAGAATGAATGAGTTCCGAAACGACCTTTTGCCGCTGGTAGATTCGAAGTACAGGACAATAGCGGACCGTGATCACAGAGCATTCGGCGGATTTTCTATGGGTTCGGAAACGACCTGGGAAGTGATGCTTAATTGTCTCAATCTTGTGAAGAACTTCATGCCGTTAAGCGGAGACTGCTGGAATAACGGAAGCGACAAAATCCTTAAGTTCGAATCGTGGAAAGAAGGAACTCACTGCTACCAGTACATTTACGAATATATTTACAATATACTCGCCGAAGTATTCTGAATATAAACAGGCATCTCCTGTTGCGAAATGTCAAAGACTTTTTAGTACCACAATTTACTATAAACAAAGGCGCCGGATGTCCGACGCCTGTCTGCAGTTTAATATGGTATCATATCATGTGTTACTGACATACGATCATGTTCATCATACACCATACTAATACCTTATCACTTGTCCAGCTCTTATTCTGTTTTTGTCAGGTATGTTATTTACATCGACCAGATGTTGGACTGATGTATTGAATCTACGCGCAATCCTACTTAAACTGTCACCTTTTTTTACTGTATAAGTTCCTGATATCTGCTGTTTAGTCTGCTCGATCGTCGGGTTAGATGTTGTCGCAGAATACCTTCTATAGGTCCCGTAAAGATTAATCGGTCCATACCATTTAACATTTACATTGGTCTTTACTGCTCTGCCGGGTATGGTCACATCATAACTTATTCCCATATACTTATACTTAAAGTTCAAAGTTAAATTGGAGTTATCCTGCAGAGTCCTCATGATATCATACGGAAGTGACGTACCCTTATTCCAGAAAACTGTCTGCTTTCCGCCCCTTTTGACGGCCGCTGACAAATTGGTGCGCAGTTCATCGAAATAATCCTCAACCCCTTCGTCATTCGTCGTATCGGATGAAGTGTTATCCGTCCGATCATTCGTGTATACAGGTGCCGGGTTCGTTTTATTTGATGGATTACTTGATACTCTCTCCCAATGAGCATAAACCATATCATTCGAGGTAAACACTGTTGATATTGTAACCTTTGTGCCCCCTGATGCCAATGTGAACCAGCCATTGAAATTATATCCACTTCGAGACGGCGTGGGAAGGGATGCCAGTATTCCATTATTCCCTGTCACTTTTGAAGTCGGAGATACGGTTCCTCCGTTCGGATTAAATGTAATAGTATATGTAGTCTGTGCAGGAGCATCATTTCCCTGATTTGGATTCACATATTCCTCTATTGTCAATTCCATATTAGCTGAAGCATGTGTAGTATCTGTTGCTTTCAGCCTTATATAATATGTTCCCGGAACAAGCCCTGTAATCTCAGATCCGTTAATCGCTATCCAAGCAGAGTCTTCAGACTTCTTATACTCCATAGCCGTAGTAACACCAGATATCTTACCATTATTATTTGCCGGGGTTGTGCACTCTTTAGCAGTCGGTGTAGTTGGCTTATTCGGTGTGGTCTTAGCTGTTGCATCCGGAAGAGTTATCGTGGTATCTGCTGTAGGCGTACCTGACACGGTTATCTTACTGTAGCTGTTACGTACTACACTTATTCCATTAACGGATGAGACACTGTAATCCGTAGGGAAGTAATATCCGTTGTCCGCAGTATAAACAACCACAGTCATAGTCTCTGTAATATCTGTTTGAGATGCGGCTCCGGAATCTTCGGTTTTGGTCATTCCCGTCCCCTTATTTACTGCTACGCTATAAGTGGTCGCAGGAATGATTTCGTATTTCGCTGTCAGCGTAACGGCGGTTTCGGGCATCGTGAATGTAAAGTTTGTAGCCGTCTTCTGTTCATCATTCAACGCAATTCCCGTAGCCGACCATTCTTTGAACTGTTTGCCGGATTGCGGCGTATCCGCAGTAATCGTAACGCTAGCACCTGCAACGTAGTTTCCGCCGCCAGTTCCATTATTGACCGTTACTTCATAAGTCGGAAGTTTTTCAAAAACCGCCTTGACTACCGCGTTATCGCTGCCAAAAAAGTAAGAACAGTTTGTGTAACTCGGATAGTCCAATCTGCCGTCGCCAGAAACTATCTGCCATTCCTTGAATTTCCAGCCATCAGCAGGGGCAGGACTCAGATCCATTCTTGAGTTCTGGGGTCCTGAATAAAGGTTATCCGTTGTTTTTGCCGTTCCCTCGCCATCTGTCGTCAGGGTGAGTGTGTAAATGATGCTCATACAAACGCTGTAGGTTTTTTCATTTGCACCGTTTGTCACCTTGATATAAAGTTGACAGTTCTGCCCCGTCATGGGCGGGCAAGTATCATTGTAGTTTAATGAGGTGGATAGTTTGTAACTCACTGTTGCATTCGGATCTTGAGGGATGCCTTGAATGGTTACACTCACCGGAGACCCTGTATAAAAAACAGATAAATAATACATAATGCAGTCAGGATCAAATTCTGAGTCCAGTGTCCCCGAACTGGGGGTAAGAGACAGGAGATTTGCATTGCCAGCCTCTGCCCATTGCGCTGTCAACGAGAGGTCGCTACTGACTGGATATTGAGTGCCAGCTATTAAATTTCTGTCTTTACCCATAATCTTCCATCCGACGAATATTTGACCATCGCCTGGTGCAGAGAACGTTCCCGGGCAGTCAGGAAACCTAAACCATAGCTGACTATTATACATATAGAACTGTCCATTTCCAACCCCGGAACCATTGGTCGATTCTCCGTAGTACCTGCCATTATCTCTGCTGTGGATAACAACCGGAGATCCCGAGCCGTCGCCTGATTGCAAAGTAACAGTAACACTCGGTATATTACTGTCTGCATAAACTTCCATCGATGTTCCCATAACACCACAAACAACTATTACCATCATTAATACACACATAATTATGGATATATATTTGCTCTGATTTCTCATATTACTCCTATCATCATTAATTGTATTTGTCATATATTTATAGTAAAGCCTCGTATCATATATCTGACTTCCTACCGATATCGATAAGATGCTGTCTGACGCGCATATGGCGATAAGTACTGCCGAAGCGATAAGGATCGCATCTCTTTTCTTTCTTCGACTGCGAGCTATCCTTTTAGAGCGTCTTATTATCTCACCAAGTGCTTCATCCTCACTGTATCTTATTCAAGATCTACCTCCCTTCCTGCATGTGAGATCTAACTCTTATACTTATTAGTCCCAGTCAGAGGCAAAATTACTCACTTTTTTTCAAACTTTTTGAAAAAATTTTTTCAGAGTAAATCCCGTGAGTAGCGATTGGCGCATTTACGCGGTTTTTACAGTTTTTTCGAAGTGAATTTCACTCCATAATAAAGAAACAGGCTGTCATGCAGCGTGAACGGAAAGGATTCAACGAAAGCTTCAGCTGATGACTCCTGTTGAATACATGAATGCTACTATGGGCTGCATAAGAATACCGCCAGCCGATTTCTCGACTGGCGGTACGAAACTTTTTAATTATTCACTGTCCTCTTGACGGGTAGCACACCAAATCCGTTTTGAAACTCTATTACTGCTGCGAAAGCGGTTTTACAAAGATGTCATCTATGTAAATATCGCCCTTCGAATCGGTCTCAAGATATATGTTTGCGGTTTTAAGTTCCGAAGGAAGCTCGACCTCGGCCCTGACTTCGGTCCAGTCATTTTGCAAAGACTTTTCGGTACAAAGAACACGCGGCGTCTTGCCGTCAAGTCCGATGCGGATCTCGGGATCGGCTGTTCTGACAAAAGCGGTGAAGAGCACTTTCATGCCGATATAAGGCGTAATGTCGAATTTGACGGTGGCATCCTTTTCAGCACGGGTAACGAGCAGGCTCTTTTTGCCGCTGTGAGAATGAGCGTCGGTGACCGTGAGCACTGGAAGATGTCCCATACCTCTTACGGAAGCGATGTTTGTTTCTTCTTCGAAGCCTTCCTCAAGTCCTACAAGAGAGATGTGGAGGTTGTCTATGAATATAGGACTCTGCACCCCTTCCTTGGCTTCTTTTGTGGAAAAGCACAAAGAGAGTGACATGTATTTCCTGGTAACTTTATAAGTTGCCTCAAATTCCGTCCATTCATCGGGCTTAACGTCTATGACGGCGATATCACCGTTCGGCTCGTCTACCGCTTCATTGATCTTTATCGCGAGAGCGGTCGTTTTAGCAACACCGCTTATCTTTATCGTCTGACCGATAAAATCGGAAATGTCAAAGCATATACCTCCCCAGTCGCTGAAGCGTTTGGTCGCTGCGAGTGAATGATGACCGGTCTTATATACTTCGCCGGATACTTCAACTTCGCCGAAGCCTCTGTATTTAACGCCGATGCTTTCAAGATCGACGAGAGAACCGTCCTTGTTTTCAAACGCATAATCTCTGTCTGAAAGGTCGACTTTGATATCTAACGGTTCACCGAGGCTTTCGCCCGTGATGACGCTGACAAGTGCATCAAACGACTTTTTCTCGGAGAGATCTTTTCTGAAAAGGAGCGGATTGGCACCGCGAATCCATGAGTTGTCATCGGTTAGTCCCCAAAGAGTGACGCTTGTAAGATTAACGCCCGCTTCCTTGGCTTCCTTAAAGCCCTTGAACAGTTTTTGATAGAAAACAGCCTGATAATACTCGGCGTTCGCATTTGTGCACGTGCACTTTACATCAAGTTCGGTCACATGTACCTCGGAAACGAGCGAAGCGTATTCTTTCAGCGCTTCGATGTATTCGTCCGTATCGTTGTTGTCGCTTAAGTGACCCTGCATTCCTATACCGTCGATAAGTCCCTCACCGATAATGCTCCCGTGTCCGTGGCCCTCACGCTTAAGTGCAGCGATGATGGCGGCCTTTTTTTCTTTTTGCCACTCGTTGTAATCGTTGTAAAAGAACGCGGGACGAATGGCTTTAAGTGCGTCTTTGTCGGAGGGGTCTATGCCGTACAGAGAGGCGTATTTAACCGAAAGTTCTTCTCTCGCATCATAAGCATAGCGGAATGCGAAGTATATGAAATCGTCACCGATTATCCGGTACCAGTATGAGTTTCGAAGGCCGGTCTCTGTCTTGTCGTTAAGTTCGATGGCTTCGTTTACCACGTCCCATGCGTAGATCGTGCGGGCAAAGCCGTTTGCGTACATATATTCAAGGAGCGAATAAATGTAGCTTTGCATCCTCTTAAGCAATGTTTCCCTGTCCGTAAAGCAGACCGGATCGAGCTTTTCGAAATATTTAAGCATCGGACGCTCTTTTAAAAGTTCGGGATCGGTAGGTATGGTGACGGGTTTGTATTGTTTACAGAATACTTCGTTGGGACACTGACTGTGCCACACCATCACGTGACCTCGCACCGACATGCCGTTTTCTTTGGCAAAATCGAGCATATGGCGTGCCCGGTCGTTTATCTCAAAAGGCACATATTCTTCGGTCGCTTCGGGCGATGAAAAGCCCATATTGTAGGCGGGCTTAAGCTCGTTGGCAAACGTCATGGAATTGAAGTGCTTAAGCATAAGCGCTTCTTTGGCGGGGTTGCCGATCTCATGATTGGTGAAATTACCGTTTATCTTTTCGCAGGCAACACCTATCTTAAACAGATCTTTGTACAGTTCCTTTAAAATTCTTGCCATAGTCTCCTCGCTTCTTTAAAGGTGCTTAAAACATCATAAAAGTTCATCTTCAGAGTAAACTAAATCCATTCTATTTTCTAATCATCAATGCTATACTTATCATCAGATGTTGCTATAAAGTCGGTGATGGAGCAAAGACCTGACTAATGTATTACGGAGGGTATCATGTTAGATAAATTAAAAGAACAGATAAATGCTGTATTTGTGGGCAAAGAAAACGTTGTTGACGATGTTCTGGTCTGCCTTTTGGCGGGCGGACACGTATTGCTCGAAGATGTCCCGGGTGTCGGAAAAACCACGCTGGCAAAGGTTTTGGCGCGTCTTATCGGAGCCGATTTCGGACGCATCCAGTTCACTCCCGATACATTGCCTTCCGATGTTACGGGTACGAGCGTTTACAACGCAAAGACCGGTGATTTCGAATACCGCGAGGGTGCGATCATGCACAATTTCATACTCGCCGACGAGATCAACAGAACCACTCCCAAGACTCAGTCGAGCATGCTCGAAGCCATGGCTGAAGGTCAGGTGAGCGTTGACGGCGTCATCCGTAAACTTCCCGATCTTTTCATGGTGATAGCCACGCAGAATCCCATAGAGTTTTTGGGCACCTATCCGCTTCCCGAAGCGTCTCTCGACAGATTCATGATGCGCCTTTCGATCGGATATCCCGAAAAAGAATCGGAGATCAGACTTACCAAAAACATACTCGAAAATCAAAATGTCGACGAGATAACACCGATCTTGACGACAGACGATATGATCAGGCTAAAAAGCGAAGTCGCAAAGGTTCATGTAAGCGACGCCGTACTCGGCTACATAAGGGATATTTCGGATCTTACAAGAAAAGAAGAAAACTTCGTAATGGGAGTAAGTCCGAGAGCCACCATATTCATGGCCAAAGCCGCTCAGGCCAGGGCATATATGCAAAACAGGGATTTTGTTAAGCCCGACGATGTAAAGGCAATAGTTGTAAACACTCTGCATCATCGTGTGGCGCTCACATCCGAGGCCAAAATAAGACGCGAGGATACGGACAGCATATTAAGAGGCCTCATGCTTAAAGCGAAGGTTCCCATCGAATAACCTTAAACAGGGTATGTCTTTTTCTTTTGACCGAGGTGCCTTATATGTTACGAAACAGACTGATATTGGCCGCTCTGTGGATATTTTCCCTTGTGGGGATAAGCTTTTACGGCGGCCCTTTGACATACGGCTTTTTTGCGGTGATGACGATCCTTCCGATCGTTTTACTGTTATACCTTCTTCTTGTGCTGGCGCGATTTAAGATATATCAGCATCTGGAATCGCGTGAGATCGTGAGCAACCACAAGATCCCATTCTATTTCACGCTTCAAAACGAGGACCTGTTCGCCTTTAGCGCGGTCAGGGTCACTTTCTATTCCGATTTTTCCGTTATCGACGGGCTGAGCGACGACAACGAATACGAACTTTTACCCAAAGACAAGATCAAAAAAGAAACGGGACTCATCTGCAAATACAGAGGTGAGTACAACGTCGGCATCAGATCCGTCACTCTTCGGGATTTCCTTTGCATCTTCAAGATCACTTACAAAAACAAAGAAGCATTGAGAGTCAGGGTCGTTCCGGACATAATAACGCTTTCGGGACTTAAGAGCATAGATGTTGAGTCGGTTTCAGCCCGCGACAGCCTTGCCAATCCGGCCTATCCCGACGCAAGCGTCAGAGACTATATCACGGGAGATGACGCAAGGCGGATAAACTGGAAACAGAGTGCAAAAACCGGACACCTTATGGTCAAAAACTACATTGGGGAAGAAAGAAACAGCGTCGGCCTCATAATCGATCCTTACAGAATATCCGACAAAGATACCGAATATCTTCCGATCGAGAACAGGATACTGGAGACCGCCATCGCGCTTTGTAAACTTTTGGAGAGCAAGCGTATTCCTGTTTCCGTGTACAGATATGCCTCGGGGGTGAAAGAAACCTCCGTCGACAGCCCGGAGAGTTTTAACGACTTTTACAGACTTGCATCGGATTTTTCTTTTGAAAGGGATGCCGAGAGGGTCGAAATGTACGATGCGCTTTCTTTGTGCAAGAGTATATCCGAAAAGAAAACGGTGTTTATAGTGACTGCAGACGCAAACGAGAGCGTGCTGATGTTTTCGAAAAGCCTCAATCAAAACGATATTCAGGCGATCGTCTACAGCGTAGGCGACGAAACAGCCGACGAAACACCGGTAAGCCCGTACATTCATACTAAGATCATACCCGTTCCCACAACGAAAAGTCTTGTTGAAGTGATCTGATAGGAAAGACAGGAGTAAAGATGATCGAGTTTATTTATGACATGCTTTATATCGCTCCTCTTTCATTGACCGCCATGCTTTATTGGTGCGGTCTTTTCGGCGTGGAAGAACCCACCTTTTTGATGTATATGGCGGTTTTGGTACCTGTCTTTGTTCTGGATCTTCTGGTTCATTTGAAAGCCAGAGAGAGAATGCTCGTCCTTGGTATCACAGGCGCCGTATTTGTAAGCGTCTCCTTTGTCGTTTCGCGGTTTTGGGAGGATTTTTACCTGTCGGATCATCCGTGGATAATCCCTCTTTTGATCATTTCCGTATTGTCGTTTTTAATAGGTTTCGCTGCCGCAAATCTGACTGTATTCAGGATCGTTGTTTCACTTTCTGTGATCGTTATGCTGATCCTTTCGCTCGAAGTGATCGAATATCCGGCGAAAAAGGGTGTTTTCGCGGCATTTTTCTTTGTACTGGTATGTCTTTTAACCGAAGTCCACATACGCTGGAAGAGGTTCGGTGATACCAATACAAAAAAGCATCTCGTTTTCACCTCTTTGTTTATTTTTGCGATCGTTTTTACGGCTTCAAGGTTTAATGCGCCCGACAAGCCTTATGACTGGCGTCTGTTCAAGGCGATCTGGTCACAGGTGAGCGAGACCGTCGGCAGATTAAAGTTTAGTATCGGGCCCGGAAACGATATGTACATCGGTTTCTCCGATTCGGGGGAAATAGGTTCCGATGTCGAAAAGAGCGATCATCCCAAGCCGGTACTTGAGGTAAATGTGTTATCGGATATCAATGTTCCCGTTAATTTCACCGGTAATATGTACGATTCCTTTGATGGGCATGCATGGACCGAGCAAAAAGATCCTATCGCGAACATGCGCAGGATGGATGCGCTCGAATGCCTGTTTTCGGCCAAATCCGGATCGGAAGATTATCGTGATGTGATAAGAGATGCGGCGGTAAATGTAAAGTATGTCAATGCAAAGACCAGATACCTATTTGTCGCTTCCAAACTCACCGATTATTCATTTCTGTCCTCTCATACCGAAATAACCGAAACAAGCGGCGTTTTGACGTTTGACAAACACAATCCGTACAGACTTGAAGTAAAAGAACAGTTTTACAAGCTTAACACCGACAGTCCCGCTTTTTATGAATATATGAGCACAGATTCCGTAAATACGGATGAGGCGTGGAAAAGTTCTTTAAGGACGGTGGGGCTTGGTAAACTTTCCGATCAATTCGGTTACGATCAATACCTTGAATATCGTGAAAGCGTGAAAGAAAAATACTGCGAAGACATAACGCTTTCTTCGGAGCTTAAAAGTAAACTTGCCGTTCTCTACGACGGTGCTCGATCAGATTATGAAAAGTTAAAAAGGCTCGAACAGGCGCTTAACAAAATGAAGTATACAACCGATACCGAGCCCATTCCCGAAAGTGTAACAAACGCAAGCGAGTTCCTGGATTATTTTCTGCTTGAGGAAAAGGAAGGTTACTGTACGCATTATGCGACCGCATTTGTGCTGCTTGCAAGGGCGGAAGGACTGCCGGCGAGATATGCCGCAGGCTACAGGATAAATATTGAAAAAGCCGGAACCTATACGGTTACATCAAATATGGCTCACGCGTGGCCCGAGGTTTACTTTGAAGGCAAAGGCTGGATCCCTTTTGAGCCCACGCCCGGCTTCTATACGGAAATATCGTGGACAACGGTAGCAAACAAGATCATTAAAAAAGAACCAGACAAGCCAAAGGACGTCTTTAACGAACCCGAAGTGACAATAGGGGACGAAGAAACCGATACCGCCGACGAAAAGCTGCATATAAGCATCAATCCTTTAGTCATCATTATCCCGTTTGGCGCGATATTGTTTGTTATAGCGATATACACGCTCATATTAAGGGCGGTCTCAAGGCGCAAATACGTTAAGATGTCCGTAGCAGGGCAGGCAAAGGCAGTTGCAAAAGATATATTTTCACTCCTGTCCATTCAGGGATTTAAGCGCAAAGAAAGCGAAACGCTCAAAGAATTCGCCGACAGGATAAGCGATGAGGTCGGTGAAGAAGTATACGGTTTTACCGAAACATACGAGCTGGTGCTCTATTCGGAAAAACAGAGCAAAAATCCCGAAATTTTGCCTATACTCGTGTTCAGAGAAAAGGTACTGGAACGTTTAAAACAAAGAAGTTATTTGAGATATCTGCTCAGGATGCTCACTTCACAATTTTGATCCATTATTTACGAATTATTAATAGTAATATCGATTCAAATTGGTTATAATCATATGCATAATACAAAAAAGAAAGCGTATTGAATAAGGAGGGTTACAATGGATTTGAAGTTTTACAGATGTAATCACTGCGGCCAGATCGTCGCAGTAGTTAAAAAGACCGGAGTTCCGATCGTGTGCTGCGGCGAGCAGATGCAGGAGATCGTTCCCGGAACGACAGACGCTGCTGTTGAAAAGCACGTTCCCGTTTATGAAGTGAACGGCAATATCGTTACCGTATCGATCGGAAGCGTTGCTCATCCCATGATCGAAGAGCACTACATTGAATGGGTTGCATTGCAGACCAAGGCAGGAAATCAGCGCAAAGCACTCACTCCCGGAAGCGAACCCAAGGTAAGTTTTGCACTTACCGACGGTGATGAAGTCGTTGCGGTTTATGCTTACTGCAATCTTCACGGACTTTGGAAATCATAAAACAAATAAACATTAAGGAGAGGACAAAAATGAAGACATATAAGTGTAAGATCTGCGGAGAAATATTCACGGTTGAAGACGGAGCCGAAGCAGTTTGCCCCAAGTGTAAAGCTACCGGTGACAAGCTTGAAGAAGTGGTTACAAACAAATATGCCGGTACAGAGACCGAAAAGAACCTTCAGGCTGCTTTTGCAGGCGAATCTCAGGCACGTAACAAATATACCTATTTTGCATCAAAGGCTAAAAAGGAAGGCTTTGAGCAGATCGCCGCTTTATTCCTGTTAACGGCAGACAATGAAAAAGAACACGCAAAGATGTGGTTTAAGGAACTCGGCGGAATCGGTTCAACCGCAGAGAACCTTGCTGCCGCAGCAGACGGTGAGAACTTCGAGTGGACAGACATGTATGAAGGCTTTGCCGTTACCGCAGAAAAGGAAGGTTTCCCCGAACTTGCTGCCAAGTTCAGAGGTGTAGCAGCTATCGAAAAGCGTCACGAAGAAAGATATCGTGCACTTCTTAAAAATGTTGAGGCTCAGGAAGTATTCAAGAAGAGCGAAGTTAAAGTTTGGGAATGCCGTAACTGCGGTCATATCGTAGTAGGCACAAACGCTCCCGAGGTTTGCCCCGTTTGCGCACATCCCCAGAGCTACTTCGAGATCCATGCCGAGAACTACTAAAGATCGTTACTGAACATAGCATAAAAAGGCAGACCCGTTGATGATATCACGGGTCTGCTTTTTACTTTACAGGATATTAAAATATCAAATTAAGGAAATACGATCACTTTAAACGAATTGGGTTTTATCGAAAGAGCATCGCTTACGACCGTGATCATCTGAGTTGGTGCGACTTTATAAGGCTCTTCGACAGTGTTGTAGGCGTCTTTTTCGGCGCAAAGCTCGTATGCCTTGACCGTTGCGTTAAGATCGTCTTCGTAGACCGAAGAAATATCGAGACGTTTTTCGGTATCGCTTACGTTCACTGCTTTTATTATAAGTTTGCCTTCGCCGTCAATAACGGCACTTGCAAACAGTTCTTTGTCTGTGGGATGCGCAAATTTCTTTATGTATTCGCCTTCGTGAGTACTAAACAGTTTCTGTACATAGTAACTCGGCGTAGCGTAAGCACTCTCTCCGTTAAACCAGATAAGATTGGGCGACCACTGCGAATATCCAAGCTTAGACAAAAGCGGTGCGTAAGATGCCATGACTACTACATCCTGATTACGTTCCAGTCCCGTCATAAACGCAGCCTCCGCCAAAGCGGCAAGGTGACTGTTCGCATCGGGTCTGTTGAACCTTCCGTTTGCGCCTTCTATATGGCAGGCATATTCGCCTGCGAAAACTTTGATATCACGGGGATAATTGTCGTAAAACGTATTGTTTTCGATAAGCCAGTCGGGGCTTACGTAATAGTGCTCGTCTACCGCATATACAAAGTTTTTATTCTTTTCATGCTCTTTTCTTATGAAGTCCCATGAAGCACTGTAACGATCGCTGTAAACATCGGGGCCTGCGGTTCCGATAAGCTTCATATCGGGATATACTTCATGGATCTTTTTCTCAAATATGCGATATCTTTCAAAAAACTGAGAATTCTCGTCCTCCCACTGTTCGTTTCCGATTCCGATCATGTCCATGCCAAAAGGCTCGGGATGGCCCATTTGGGCTCTTAATGAACCCCACTTGGAATCTACGGGTCCGTTCGCAAATTCGATAAGATCGATCGCATCCTGAACATAATTCATAAATTCGGGATCGTTCACATCAACCTTTTCAAGTGTCTGGAACTGACATGCAAGTCCAACGCTTACAACAGGCGCGGGTTTACAGTTTAAGTATTCACAAAGAAGGAAGAACTCATAAAATCCGATTTCGTAAGATTGTCCGTAATAATGATAAGGTCCGACCTCCGGTTCAAGCCACGATGTATGGACTGCCCATCTCGACCAGTTAAACCTTCTGTCTTTCACCTCTCCGACAGTACGCTTCCAGTCATAGCGGCTTTCAAGCGTCGAACCTTCGACCACGCATCCGCCGGGGAATCGAAGAAAATCGGGCTTAATGTCTTTAAGCATGTTCGCCAGATCTTTTCTGAAAAGACCCATGACAGCATCCGAGGGTTTAAGTGAGAAGAAGTCAAAGCATATCCTTCCGGTATCGGCGATAATGACTTTAACCTGTGCAAAACTAACGTCGGCTTCGGCCTTTACGGTAGCTTTGTACTCTTTGAATTCGCTCGAATTTATTGTAAAGTCAACTCCAAATGCCACTGCATCGCCCTTGGCGGCCTGCAATGTCACTTTCCTTTCCGTATCTGCCTTGGCGTAAAAAGAAACCTCGTACGAAGCGCCTTTTCTTACGCTGAAACCATCATAAGCATTGTTTGAAAATCCCGAGCCCGACATAAGCACATCGCACACAAGATAATGAGGATTGGCGCAGCTTACGGGGTTTTCATCCGAAATTGAGATCATAGCGTTCCCTTCGGATCTCCATGCATACAATCCGTCAAATTTTGTTTCAAACTTTCCAAAATCTTCGGAAGAGGCATAAAGCATCTCGAAATTTCGGTTCTGTATCAGCTGAGCATTCAGTCCGCCGTCAAGTCCGTAATTAATATCTTCAAAAAAGAGACCTATCATGTCGGTTTTCTCCGATCCGTCTGGTTAAATTAAAAGCCTGCATAAATGCAGGCCGAATAATCATAGGAAAAACACGTATTTAACGCGATGAAAACGATTAAGTAAAACACAAAAATATATAGATCAGACTACAGAGTCTCTGTGGGTTATCTCACACATGATCCTGTAAGGTTCTTTCTTTGTGTTTCTGAAATCTTCGTTTTCAATTTCTTCAATTATCAGTTCACAGCATTTAATACCGATCTTTTCAAGCATGATCTCGCTTGTTGAAAGAGTCGGATACAAGTATTCGGACATTTCTCTGTTATCAAATCCAAAGATCGAGATATCTTTTCCCACGATGAGATCTTTCTTACGTGCGCAATCATACGCACCGGCTGCCATAAGATCGTTCATGCAAAAGATCGTCTTCACTCCCTTTGCGATAAGTTTCTCAGCCGCTTTCTCGCCGGATTCTCTTTCCCAGTCTCCGTATTCGATAATATTTTTATCAAATTTAATGTTATTTTTCTTTAAACTGTCCTTATATCCCTCCATACGCCACATCGTATGGAAGTTGTCGGGCTTACCTCCGATAACACCGATCTTCTTATGTCCCTTGGAAATAAGATAATCTATGATCTCCTCGCTGGAGTTGGAGTCGTCGATAACCACCGACTTATATATATTGTCTTTTGACATTCCGTATCCGAAAACGACCGGAATATCGTAATCGTTGGGAACACAGTCAAGTATACGACCGTGAGCCGCAACATATATAACACCGTCCGCACGAACGGCTTCGGCCTCCAAAAATGCAGGTGCAGTGTTTTCTTTAAGCAAATGCTCGTCACCGAGCTCTCCGTTATATGCCTTTTTCCATTTCTCGTACATGCTCATATTGATAAGGAACGTACGATATCCGGAACTTTCGGCATGAGCCATTATTGATTCAACGATCGCAGGAGTGGAGAAAGACTGACAAAGTTCTTCCGTAATGATACAGATAGTCTTGTTGTTGGTCCTGCGCATTCCCTGCGCATAATAGTTGGGTTTGTAACCTGTCTCCTGCACGACTTTCAAAACACGATTTCGTGTTTCTTCGGTCATATTCGTCTTTCCGTTTAGGATGTTCGAAACTGTGCTTGGAGATACATCGCACATCTTCGCTATTTCTTTTACGGTTATCAAAGCTGAAGCTCCTTTGAGAATTACACTTTAAATGCGATTATAACAGATAAAACCCTTATTTAAAATACCCCCGCCGGAAAAACCGGCAGGGGAATGATTTAGGTTGCCGTACTTATTTAGCTGCTTTCATAGCGTCAAGTTCGATAGTGTACTTGTCAACATCAAACTTGTAAAGATCCTGGAATCCCAAACTGTCAAGATTGGTAACCATGGTATCCCACATAGAATCGAATTCAGCTTCGCTTGATGCAAAGATCATCTTCCAAGATGCATCCTTAACTTCCTGTCCAACCTGATTTCTGATAACTGTGATATCAGCATCTTCGGTAGGAAGAGAAACAGATACGCTGGGTCTTACAAGAAGTGCATTGTTTGCTTTCATCCAATCAACGGGTTCAGCAACACCGAATCTTGCGGACCATTCATTCTTGGTCTTTGTAGCTGTAGCTGCTTTCCATGATGACCAGTGAGTATTGCCGTAAGGTTCACCTGTGTTGGGGTTGGTGGAGATAGAGCTTACGATCCACTGGTTGATTGCGTTGTTACCGTCTGAGTAACCTGCTCCGCCGTACTCTTCGGGAACCGGAAGGTTATCCATAAGTGCATTGTCGTTCATGATGGTGAACTTTCCGTCTGCGCCTACAGTATAGTTGAATCCTTCGATACCGTCATGCTGGAAGGTAACACCTTCGGGTGAAGCGTACCAGTCAAGGAACTTCATGATCCTGTCATACTTTTCGCCTTCAACGCCTGAACCTACACCGAAGATACGTCCCGATCCGTAATATGTATCGGAAGTTGTGTAGTAAAGCTGATCCTTAACAGGGATAAAGATCATACCCTTGCCGTCTGCAAGTCTTTCGGTTGTGTTCCAGAAACCTACCTGCCAGCTGTACCAGAATGTGTAAACCTGTCCGGCGCTCATCTTAGCACATGCGGCATCCCAGTTCTGAGAACCTGAGTCGGGATCTACGATACCCATCTGATTTGCTTTGTATAAGAACTTAAGCATCTTATAGTATGTACCGTTCTTGTCGGTAAGAGGGATGAACTTGTCATCTTTTGTAAGGATGGCTGAACCTTTGATCTTCTCGCCGTACCATGTTGTAAGCTGTACAACGTTTGCGATACCGATCATACCGTCGTTGTTATCCCAGTCAGGCCAAAGTGAGAAACCGTAAGCGGGATCGCCGTTCTCATTGGTAGGGTTGGCATCCTGAATCTTCTTGATCGTTTCAAGAAGTCCGTCAAGATCTTCAATATCGGGAGCGCCGATTCCTGAGTAAAGGTCCCAGCGAAGCATGGGGCTTGAATAGATAACGTCATCCGAGAAAGATGTGGGAGAAGTGTTGGTCATTTCACAAGGAATACCGTAAATAGCTCCACCTGCGTTGTTTTCAAGTCCTTTATTGTATGTTGAGATCTGATCGTCAAATCCCATAAGATTGCTGCAGTTCTTAATCTCACCGGAGATATCCTTTATAAGACCTGCCGCTACACAGTCAGAAAAATGGCCGGGATCGAGCAAAACGATGTCGCCAAGGTTTCCTGTTGCGGTTCTTGTCTGGTAAACAGCATCACCTGCTACCTGAGGAGCAATGATGTTAAGTTCGATATTGAAACGATCCTTAACAACCTTTGCGAACCAACCTGTCTGTGTTCCCTGATAGTTAGCTGCTTCATCGTATACTTCAACAACGAGTAACTCGTCTGAAGATGCTGATGAATCGCCGTTATCAGTCTTTGCTGTGTCCGTTGAAGTGTTAGCGGTTGAAGGCTTGTCTGTTGATGCTGCGTTGTTGCCGCAACCTGCAAGCATAGCTGCTACCATTGTCAACGAAAGTAATAATGCTACTACTCTCTTCTTCATAATTTCCTCCTTCTAAAGAATATGAAAATAAATAGTTTATATATCCAACGGCGATGCCGTTAAATACCGTGTATCAACCCTTAACCGCACCGATCATGATTCCCTTGGTGAAGTACTTCTGGAAGAACGGATATACCAGAAGAATGGGTGTTACGACAACGATCGTGACCGTCATACGTACCGATGTCGCAGTCTGCATCTTGGCCATGGAAGCCGCAATATTTGCGGAAGAAGAACTTCCGTTAAGCAGCGCTTTTATGGAACTGGACTGCGTTATGTACTGATAAAGTACAAACTGTAA
>JAEEGK010003309.1_pt1 | contig 40259 bp, 31 predicted proteins | sample 8958771 | NCBI WGS metagenome assembly JAEEGK01 (sample SAMN16246547, study PRJNA631951) | gut metagenome | biome: gut microbiome; feature: rumen; material: SC-attached | host: Bos | place: Iran: Karaj | collected 2018-10
TAACTTTGATTCATCTTTTCCAACATTAACAATAATAAGAACTTTTTTTTTCATATCCGCCTTTTTTAAGGAAGCGTTCCTAAAACTTTTACAATCTTTGCAATTTCAGAATGAGTCAGTCTTGAATACAAGGGAATATGCGCACATCTTAAAAGCAAAGATTTAGCATGAATACATTTTTCTGCAACTTCTTCACTGTAAGAAACAACAGATCCTTCAAAAGCCGGCTGAATTTCAATTTCCTTTCTGGAGGTATACTGCTTTACATCTTTGAAGGGACTTTCCAGAACAAGAGGAAAAGAACTTGCAGTTGAAGCATCATCCATCTCACGCGAAAGCATTTTATGTTTTCCAGCCAGACAAGCATGCTGATAAGCATTAAAAATTTCTTTTCTGCTGCTTTCATTACGCGCATACTCTTTTATCTGAACATAAGCTAAAGCACTATTTATATCAGGCAATAAATCTGTTTTTGGAGCATCATCAGTATATTTTTTAAGAACAAGCCATTCCCTTCTGTTAGGAGCAATTAAAACAGCTCCACCACCGGAAGTAAGAACATCTCTTTCTTCAAGTCCAAGAATTGCAAAATTACCGAACATTCCTACTGCTTTTTTTTCTGTTTCCTGTCCATTTTCATCTTTCAAGGAATAGAAAGCACCAGCACTCTGAGAAATATCTTCAATAACAGGAATCCCCAGTTGCATAATAGAAGATAAATCTGGAATTATACCTTCTGTCTCGTGCAATAATAAAACCTTTCCACCTTCTTCAATGCCTGCTTTTACAATTTCTGCCGTAACCAAAGCAGAAGAGGGGTCAACATCAAGAACTACAGGCTCCATCTCAAAGGAAAGTATAGTCTGATATTGCCAGGCAGGGGCAAGTGCGGAGATTAAGATTTTAGATTGTCTCTCGATACCGAGAGCTTGTAATGCATATTTTAAGGCTATGGCAGGACTTCTTAAAGCCACTGCCCCATCACATTTTATAAAATCACGTACCTGCTGTATTAATCTTGTATTCAACTCACCTGGTCCAATTTTTTCATCTACCATACAAGTTAATACAGCATCCATTTCTTTTCTACGAATAGTTGTACTGTATGTTTGTATCATTACTGAATTTCAATAATTTTCTGTAACTCTTTAGCATTAAATAATTTCCGTATATTCAGCATAATCAAGTAACCAGAATCTTCCCTGATTACACCTTCGATATATTCGGAACCAATTCCACTAAGCATCTGAGGCGGTTCTTTAACATCTTCACCTTTTACGGTAACAACTCTGGCTATTTTATCTATAATAATACCAATTTTGCTGTTATCAATATTGAGAATAATGAATCCACCTTCAAAATCAGCATCAGAATCCTTTTTTGACAAAGATTGGATTCTAAAGCGCTTATGTAAATCAATGATAGGAATAATTTCACCACGAAGATTTATAATTCCTTCAACATAATATGGTGCATTTGGAATTACACGAACATTCTGAAGTCTAACTATTTCTTTCACGTCCATGATATTAACACCATATAACTCTTCTCCCAAATGAAAAGTTACTAATTGAAACTGAGATTCTTCTGTAGCCATATTCACTCCTAATAAATCATCAATAAAACAAGTGATAACACTTACTACCTTTAATAATACTCTTAAAATCAAGGTTTTGCAACATAAAGGTTATTTTGAAAAGTTTATTTTAATCTACAATAAATAAAGTCACCCCCATTACCTTTTTTATTCCGACTTTTTTAAGCAAATAGGCACAGCTTTCTAAAGTCGCTCCTGTTGTGCATACATCATCCAGAACGCATACATTCAAAGGAAAAGTGCCATGGAAGGGTTTTAAAAGCCTGCGAATCTCTGCTTCTTGCCGCAGAAAATAAGATTTTCCGATAGAATCAAGACGATTCTGCCGGTCAAGCTTTTTCTGTTCTTCGACCGAATGCCGCTCAAGAACAGGCAAAATTTTAAAACCATGATGATATTTCAGTATTGTACACAACTCGTCAATCTGGTCCCAACCATTTTTTTCTAACTTCCCGGGTCTCGGAGGTACAGGCACAATAACATCAACACCAACTTCCCGTAAAACGCCTGACAATATCCGCGCAAAATAAAAAGACAAAGTTCTTATACCCTGTGATTTCCATTTGAACATCAGTTCTTTGTTCCACAATCTATAGGAGAACAAAGGCAAAACAAAATCAGTATGCTTTAAAACAGGACTTTCCCGACACTGCAAACACAATTCATCAGTTGAAACTAATTCCTTTCCACAAATTCTACAGCGTTTAATTTCCAAAGAATTCTTCAAAGAAAAAAACTCATTTTCACAGCATTTACACACAGGCAGCATAAAGGTTCTCTTTTTACAGACAACACACTCTTCCCCGCCGTTTATAAAACTGTAAAAAACGCGTAAAATCAACTTTAGAAAACTGGCAGTTTCAAAATAAATTCTGTTCACACCTATATATTGTGTTTAAAATGAAAAAAAATGCGTTTTTTCTGAAAAAAAATTATAATTTTCTGTTATATGTAAATTACCTGAAAATCAAAGTCCAGAAAGTTCCTTTTTCCAGCGACCGATTGTTTTTAGAGCTTCAAGCGGAGTCATATTATCCGGATCAACAGAAAGTATTTCAGAAATAATGATTTCTTCATCACTAAAAAGACCTGGAGCCGAACTTGTATTTACCTTGCTGGCAGGAATTTCTTTTTCTTCCGGGAGAACAGGCTTATCTGCTGCAACTGCCTGAATATGAGCAAGAATTGTATTTGCCCGGTTAATCACTTCCTGAGGAAGACCTGCAAGCTTTGCAACATGAATACCATAGGAATTTTCAGTAACGCCTTCAATAACTTTACGCATAAAAACGACATTACCATTCTGCTCAGATATTTCAAGACAAAGCTTTTTAAGCAGAGGATGTTCCATTCTTGTCAGTTCGTGATAATGAGTTGCAAATAAAGTCTTACATTTTATAGTTTCAATTAAATATTCAGAGACAGCCCTTGCAATGGCAAGTCCATCCTCAGTAGAAGTTCCTCTTCCCACCTCATCCATGATTACTAAAGAACGGCTAGTTGCTGCACGAAGAATATTTGCAGTTTCAATCATTTCAACCAGGAAGGTAGATTCACCTTTTGCAAGATTATCCGAAGCACCTACACGGCAGAAAATTCTATCAATAATACCAATTCTTGCTTTTGAAGCCGGTACATAAGAGCCAGTCTGTGCCAGCAAAGCAATCAAAGCATTCTGTCGCAAATAAGTGGATTTTCCAGCCATATTAGGACCTGTAATCAAATCAAAAGACGGAATAATATCCCCGCCGTCTATACCAGCACCACTAGTTCCAATACCACCTGTACCAAATCCAAGTCCACCCGCACTTCCGGCAGCTATAAAACTATCATTCGGAACAAACTCCCCAGTCGGAAGATGGGCTTCAACAACAGGATGCCGCCCGTTTTCAATTTCAAAAATCGTAGAATCTTCGATTACAGGACAATTCCACTTATTCTTTATTGCCGCAAAAGCAAGGGAAGCAATTACATCAGTATTGGCAACTTCATCAGCAATCTGAAGAAGATAATTTATATATTCATGAAGCGTAGTTCTTATTTCGACAAACAAGTCCCTTTCAAGTTCTAGAATCTTTGTAGAAGCTTCTGTAAGCTCGTGTTCCAGAGACTGTAATTTTTCTGTAGTATAGCGGTCTCCATTAACAAGTGCCCGCCTCATAATAAAATGAGTTGGAACAGAAGAAAGCTTTCCCTTTGAAACTTCAATAAAATATCCAAAATTGTTGGTATATTTAATTCTTAGAGTAGAGATTCCCGTATTTTCGCGTTCTTCAGCTTCGTAATCACTTAAAATCTTATTAAAGTTCTCATTTATTCCACGCCAGTGATCCAGTTCCTGAGACCAACCCGGTTTGATAATTCCGCCGTCAGTTAAAGAAGTAGACGGGTCATCCAGAATGGCATTTTTTATCATGTCGATAATTTTTATGGAATCATCAGAAGAAATAAAGGAAAAATCAACTGAATTAAGATATTCTTTTATATATACCCAGGATTCAAGACTTGCCCTTAGAGCCTGCAAATCTTTTGGATGAGCCCTGTCCATTGCAATTCTACCGGCCAGGCGTTCAATATCAAGAATGCCGCTCAAATCATTGCGGAGTTTTTCCAACAGCGGACGGTCGTTATAAAAAACAGTAATTCTATTTTGGCGTTCAACAATCTGCTCTTTATTTGTAAGAGGAAACAAAAGCCAGTTACGCAGCAAGCGATTTCCCATTGCAGTTTTTGCAAAATTAACACATTCCAGCAGAGAATACTGAATTGTTCCGTCCCTCATGTTTTCGGTGATTTCAAGATTTTGTCGGGAAGAATCATCCATCATCAAAAACTCGTTGTCTGAATAAACCTGAATACTTTTTATATGAGGCAGCTTTGTATTAGTAGTTTTATCAAGATAATCAAGAAGAAAACCAGCCGGCGCAATTTCAGCAGCATCATCTTCCAGCCCAAAAGATTTTAAGGTTACTGTTTCAAACTGGGCAGTAAGTTTTTTAAATGAATAATCCAGCGAAAAATCCCAGTCAGGATAGTAAGAAACTGCAATATCCGTATGAGCACTAAGGGCCGACTGTAAATCTGAATTATTTTTTAAGGAAGCAGGCAGTAAAAACTCTCTTGGTGCTGAACGATTCAACTCTTTTGAAAAGTTTTCATACATTCTATTTGCCGGCCAGGAAGTTGCTTTAAAAGAAGAAGTCGTAACATCAATAAAAGCATAACCGACACGACCTTTTGAAATTGAGAGAGCAGCAAGATAATTTGCTTTATTGCCTTCAAGATATTCAGTTTCAACGGCAGTTCCTGGAGTGATGATTTCGACAACTTTTCTTTCTGCAATCCCCTTCCCGCCTTTTGGGATTTCACCAACCTGCTCGCAAATTACAATTTTTTTACCCAGTCTTAAAAGACGTGCAATATAAACTTTTGCCGCATGATAAGGAATACCGCACATGGGCTGGGATGCACGATGGGTTAAAGTCAGATTTAAAAGCCTTGAAACTTCTACGGCGTCCTCATTGAACATTTCGTAAAAGTCTCCAAGTCTGAAAAATAATACTTCGTTTTGATACTGTTTTTTAATTGCCCGATATTGAACCATCATCGGGGTGAGGTTTTCTGATGAGTCTGCTTCCATTTTACAGAATCCGCTTATAAGCCAAGTTCAGAAATTACCTGGTCAGTTATATCAACCGAGCTGCTGTACCACAAAATTGCATTGGATTCCTGAAGACTGAGAATCATACTGTAACCGTTACTTTCTGCAATTTTAGCAAGAGTATTGTATAATTTTTTGTAAAACTCATCTGAATTCTGCAAAGATTTTAACATAGATTCCAGTTCAACATTTTTTGCATTTGTATATTCAGTAAGATAATCCTTTTTCTTGGTGATTTCGGCATCAATTCTCAAAAGCTGAGTTTCGTTTTCTGCCTTTTCATATTCAAGCTTTTTCTGCTGAAGTTTTCTTAATTCTTCAGTACGTACATTTATTTCTTCCTGAAACTCTGCCTTTTTCTTTTCGTAATTTCGGATTGGAGCAGAATTTCTGAAATAAGCAGTATAAACTTTTGCAGTATCAACTACTCCAAAGCGGGTAATCTGCTGAGCAAATGTAGCGGCAGAGAATAAAATAAAACACAGGCCAAAAGCAATTAAAAACTTAAAAAATCTATTCATAAAAATCCCCTGAAAAAAGATTATCAGTTACATTATCCTTCTAAATTATCTGTTTACAAGATTGAATGACAAAACAAAGCGGAATGCATCGTTTGGATTTTCCTTTAAGCCCCAGTAAGGATTTCCATCTTCAATTCTGTATCTCCATGTAAACATAAGATGCAGAGGGAACTGAGGAATAAGGAAGCGGATTCCTGGTCCAAAGCTAAAGAAGAAATCATTAAGTGAAGTTTCGGTAAAGAGTTTAGTTGTATTTTCTTTAACAACAATAGCATCGTAGAAAAGATCAAGTCCAACAATTCCAGGAACAATTGGGAATCGTAATTCAACCTTATTGCTCCACATTGCTTTTCCGCGTGCACCGTCATATTTATAAGCTTCAACCCAGCCACGTCCATTAAACATACCGTCAATATAAGCTTTGTTTGAATCACTTATGTAAGAATTTGGCGTTGGGAAGATTGAAGTGAGTCCTGAATAAAGTGCAAGAACTGCCTTAAAGTTGTAATTATCAGTAACGGCAAAATTGAATAAGGTCAGATAACCTTCAAGTTTTGTATCTGAACGAAGGAAGAACTCTTTTTCGAGAACAGGAAGAAGACCATACCAGGTAAGTCTTTCACTTGCAAACCAGCCTTTTGAAGGATCATAATTGATATCGCGGTCATCAAGTGAAAGGCTTGTAAATACAGAGTTTGAAAGTCCCCATCTATTAGCAAAAACAGAAAGTCCTAGATCTACCGGTGTGTAAATATTTTCATCGTAAGTATAATTTGAAAGGGCATTGTTCATACCAACAGCCCCAGTAAGGATTGCAAAATTAGGTAGCCATCGGCGAGAGAAAACAGTTCCAAGTGATGCTGTCCAGCCTTCATAAGTCATATAGTAATAATACTGATTCAATGATAAATCAGGGAGGAACTGATTTGTCTGTGCGTATGTTTTTTTATGTGCTATAGACAAGGATTCGCTGAATGCGACAGGAAGCTTTCCAAGCCAGTTCTGGGCATAAGTCAAATCAATAGACTGTTCTGCTTTTGAAATAGTTGTAGAAGCAGAAATTGATTTACCTTCACCAAAAAGATTTGAGTTTTCAAGCTTAAAATAAAGTGAAACAGGAATATCATTTGGATCAGAAACTCCAGAGAAAGTCATACCCATCTGAAGTGATGTGGTAGACTGCTCTTCTACAGTATAAATTGCATCTACAAGATTTTCTTCTGAACCAAGTTGAACATCAGGAATTACGTTTGAGAAGTACTGCAGATTGTAGAGATTTCTCAAGCCGCTCATAACTTTATCACGGGATAAAGTATCACCCGGTTCAATAGGAATTTCACGACGGATTACATAATCTTTTGTTTTTGTGTTTCCCTTGATGATAACGTTTTCTATGTGACTTCGCACATTTTCACGGATTGTAAGATTGTAAGCAATTTCTTTTTTTTCTGCATTTTTATCTGGAATACGATAAAATGAATTGGTCATGTAACCATTTTCATAGTATTTTCCAGTGATTGCTGCAATTCCTTCTTCGAACTTAGTTGCATTAAAAATAGCACCAACGCGAAGCTTCATAAGTGGCAGAAGAACTTCATCAGAGAAGATTTCGTTGCCGGTAAGTGTAAGCCCCGCAAAGGTATACTGATAACCTTCCTGAATATAGAAAGTAATTATAAGCTCCTGTCTCTGTTTATCAGCATTAAATTCAGTATCAATTTTTACATCCATTATGGTTGCATCTACATAACCACGTTCCTGATAATAACTGATAATAGTTCTCTTATCCATTTCGAGCGTAGTATTCTGGAAAGCACCATCTTTAAGGAAGCTTACTTCCTTAAGTTTTAATTTATTTTTCAAAACACGTTCAGAAACGATTGTATTTCCTGAAGTATGGATTTCTCTGATTACAGTATTTGCACCTTCATTAATTACAAAAACAATGTTTACGCCTTCTTCAGTCTGTTCAATTTTATGGCTAACCTTTACATCTGAATAACCTTTTTCAAGATAATAATCTCGCATAGAACGTTCATCAAGAAGAACTTTGCCTTCAACATAAACATCAGAAGTTTTGATTTTAATTTTTTCCCTTAATTCGCCATTTCTGATTTTCTGATTTCCCCAGAAGGTAATTTTTGAAATAACAGGATGTTCCTCTACTTTAAAAACAAGAAGAACGGAATCAGCATTTTTAGGATCATGTTTTGCATAAGGCTCTATATCTTCAAATAAATCCAGAGAATATAATCTGTCAAGAAGATCATTATAAGTTTCATCTGTAAACGGTTCGTCAATATAAGAGCTTATAATACCCGTCAAATCAGATTTTTTAACGTTTTTAAGTCCTTCAAAATCAATTTTTGTAATAGGTTTATCCCAGAACCAGTCGCCTTCATCTTCCTGTGCAGCTACAGAAAAAATTAAAGCAAAAGTAATTAAAAGACCGCATAAAAAGCGTCTGCGCATAAAAAAACTCCTCATTTTTTTTACTTAAAATCTCCAGAGAAGCGACATTGAAAGAGAAGGAACAAATTTTGCCGAATATTCAGCTTGTTCCTGCGGGTCAATTTTATTTCTATTTATATTCCACGCCATTCCAAGTCTAAAGTTTGCATCTATATCCTGAATAAATCGCCAGTTGTAATTTGAAAAAGGAACTTCAAATTCAAAACCTAATTCAGGCTGAAGAAGTAAACTACTTGCATCTGTAACATCTGTAATGTTGTCATCTAAAGAAAGATTCAACATCGCATCTACATAAATTGCACTTCCCAGATATTTACCAATATAAACAGTTGAATTATCAAAAAAGTTACTAAATGTTATACTATCTGTACGAGATAAAGCATTCTGTAAAATATTAGTTCGTATTGAAAATATATCAAAATTCAAAGAATCACGCAACTTATTCTCAATCTGACGGGTTACTAAAGATTGAAGCGCGTAATCGCCGGCGGTATACAAAAGATTTGTCATGGCTTTTGAACTATCTTCGCCCTTGTTCAAATCGGCAATTGCAACCTGTCCCAAAAGCCTGTAGATTTCATTTTCAGATTTTGCAGGAACAGAACTAAACCAAGGATTAAAATCAAGAAGATACTGGTTTTCGGCAGCAAGAATAATTCTTACGTTCTGACCGCGATCATCCTTTTCACGGGTTTCTGCCCTTAGGGTAATCTGAGGATTTGAAATCATTTGCGGATTAAACTTAATCGCACCTTTTTTTATGTAAAAACTTCTGTTTACGTAAGCGACATCACCCGATTTTATATTCAATTCTCCATCAATTTCGTACTGCTGACTTGCAGAATCTATCTTAAGTCCGATAGTCGTATTAGGAACAAAAATACATCTCAAAAGCGGATTAAAGTTGAGCATTACATGAGTTCCCAGGAAAACATTAAGATTGGTTCTAAAATCAATATCTCCCATTCCGGCACTTTCTTTTTCTGAATTATTTATATTCTGAAGATTATTCAAATAGGAAACAATGTTTACTTTTTCGCCACCAATATTTCCTGACAGATCTAAAGTTTTATCCTGCAGCTGGAGAGTGAGATTACAATCAATATCCCCCGAAACATTTACAAATGGGCTTGTAAGTTTTAGAGGCATGGTTTTCTTTTCCAGAGTCGCCAGTCCGAGTTCTATATTATCCAGAGCCCATTTATTCATGACAACTTTTCCACCCATGTTGAAAATCTTATTTTTTCCAATGGAATACTCGCTGTCATTCAAAATGATTTCATTATTTCTGGCAGTTACGACAATTTTGTCTGTTGAAACGTTGCCTGCAAAAACTGTCGGTAATACAAAAACCGGTTCATCTATATCAAGCTGGCCAAAAAACTCAGGTGTATCATTTGTTCCAGCCATCAACACATTTCCCTGTAATTTTCCACTCTTTATGTCAAAGAAGTCATCAAGAGCAAAGTATTTAATAACATTCTGTAAATCTGCATTTATGTTTTCAATATTGATGTTCAAATCATTTCCAGAAAAATGCCCCGTAAGGTCCGCAGAAAAAAGATTTTTTGCATCAAGCCTTGAAACAAGACCATCTGCAGGAGTGTAAGTTCCAACAAGTCCTAGATTATCAGTAGAATAGAAGGAAATAAAATCAGGAGTATACATTGCAGTTATTGTAAAAGGCAGGGCTTCTTTCATAAGAGAACCGCCCAAGCCTTCCGAAGAAAGCTGAATCATCATACTTTCTGGAATTTTCTTTCCTTCTGGGATGTAAGAATCCTGAACTAGTACTTTCATTGGAAGAGATATATTTTTTGCACCGACAGTTTCAAATACTGCATTTACATCGCCTGTCATCTGCGAAAGCGATATATTTCCATTAACATTTTTTACTGCCCAAACTGACTGTTTTACGGCAAAATCGTTAATTGTAATATTTGTATCTTCCATCGTTACTATACCGTTCGCGTTTACCATTTCGTTAGCAAGCAGGAAAGATACTTTTTTGATATCTGCAATTGCATATGGGTGAGAAAGATTACCCGATAACGACAGATTAGCAGATATTTCATTATTGCTGTTTTTTACTGCCATAAAGCGGTTAAGACTAAAATTACTGATTTCGGCAAGGGCACTTATATACAGCATATCCTTTGCTGACTGAAGATTGAATTGGCTGTTTTCAGGATTTGAAATCGTAAAATCAAGAACAAGCTGTTCTCCCGAAAGGGAAGGATTTTTTAAGGAAACATTGGCGCCTATAGAATTAAAAATCCCCTGTTCGATATTTACTGCCACATCGGCATAGCCTTCCAGAGAAGAATAGGTGTCTGTATAAGAAACAGAACTCAACTGGATTCCGTATTTTGTTCCCACACCGGAAAAAGCTAGTTTTGGTGAAGATGAAGTAGAAGCATCGTTTTCTTCTACAGTAAATTTTGCAATCTGAAGTTCTGGTCCGTTAGTCGGTGAATAATTAAAACTTGTATCAGCCGAAAGTATAATACCGATTTTTTCATAAACGAAAGGAATGTTTTCCAAGAAGACATGTCCGCTTATATTTTTATTTTTTGAAAAATTGACTTCTATATCAGTTCCATAGTCTCCTGCAATTTTTACAGAATCAGCCGAAACTACCCCCTGAAAATGATAAGGAATTGAAGAAGAAACGGCATCCACAAAGAAATTCATCGATTCAGGCTCAATTTCCAAACCAGCGGCCAGATTCAAACCCATTTTTCCGTAAATTAAATCAAATCGGTCAAGCTGGACAGTCTGATTATTGCCGTTAACTGAAACAAGCAGGAGTTGATTTTCCTTCTGAGTGTTAGCCATAACAAGATAAGGAACATAATAGGAAATCGAATCAAAATTTGTAGAAAAATATACTTCTCCAGTGAACATGTAAGGCTCTGTAAACTCAACAGGCTTATCCAGTTTACTTCTGTCTTCTGTTTTCATAAACTGCTGGGCAAATTCCAGGGCACTTTGAACATAAACACGATTCAAAAGAGAGCTAATCTGAATGTATTTGGAATTAATCAGATAGCTTCCATTAAAAGAAAGAATACTTGGTTCATCTGCTGCACTTCTTGAATAATCCGAAACTTCCATTTCAAAATCGATTGAATCATTTCTTGGCAGAACCTTAGCCTGTAAAGCCGTAAGATTTTTTTCACCAATAAAAATTTGTGGAGAAAATAATTCAAATCCTTTATTCAGAGGATCTATATAAACCTCACAAGAAAGCTCTGTGTTGTTTGGAAGCACATATTTATCAAGAGTCAAAACTCCGCCCAGCTGGAAAGATTTGAATACAAAATCAAGATTACCATCAAAAAGGCAATTTTCTCCTTCCATTTTCAATTTAGAAATAATGATTTTATCCTGATTGCCGGAGAGTGAATAAGAGGCACTTCCTCCCCCTGGAAAAATCGCAGCAGGAATTCTTACATTTCCATTTGAGTTATAAGAAAAATCTCCAAGTTTATAATTATCATCAAATTCTGCAGAAGCATTTGCCGTCACAGAAATTCTCAAATTTTTAAGGGATTTTATTAAATCTGATTTTCCACCTACAGAAACTACAGACCATGGATTTAGATTCTTTGTTTCAATGGATGCAGAAATCTTTTTATTGTCGAAATCATATCCGGCACTTATTGCCATTGGATTTACCGACTGAATTGTATGAACTTCTATAGCCTTGTTTTTATATTCCGCAAGAAAATTCAATTTGTTTATCGTGTACATTCCCGAAGAAAAATCCGACAGAGAAAGATAAAGTTTTGAATTTTCAAAATCACTCATTACAGAACCATTTACATAAACTTTTCCCGTAATTTTCTGTTTATTATTTTTCAAGAAAGCTTCTGCACGGCTGTCAAAAAAGAATTCCAGTGCGCTTTTTTTGGGAGATTTTACCAGACCAATTTCATTAATTCCGAATAGTGAAGAAAACAATTCATTTTCATAATTCAGGGAAATATTCCGAACCTTTACGTTTGAAGGAATAAAATCAAGGATTGTCTCGATATCAATTTTATTTTCAAAGTTTTTCTGCCCGCTAAGGTCAAAGGACATGATAAAATCTATCAGTTCTGCCAGATTTATATCAACTCCGCTTACATTGACCATCCTTACAAAATGAGCAAAATTATTCTTAAAAAGTTCATGTATTCTGTAGTGAATTTTTACATTTTTGATTACGCCTATAACCTGTCCATCTTCATTTGAAACGCTTATATTCTTTACGCTTAAAACCGACAAAACGGAAGGCGAAAGGGATTCATAAGAAACGACAAGATTTGTTGAATCCGTTATAATTTTGCAAACTGAATCGGTTAATGAATCTACATTTTTGATAAGTTTTCTGTACAAAGGCATAGTTAAAAAAAGAGCAAGCAGTATAAAAAATAAAAAGAGAAAACTACTAATTTTTGTTGCCAGAGATATCTTTTTCATCAGTTTTTACCACTTGAGTATACTAAGCCCAATTTTAGCCTATCTATTATAACAAAAAACTGTAAAAAAAGTAATGATTAATTTTTGTACCTTGCAGGCTTTCTATATTATACATCTTCTTCCTTGCAGATTATGAATTGTATAATCTCTTCTTTCGCTGTATAGTTTTAATTATGATTTTAAAAGATTTTATAGTTTTTGAAGGAATTGACGGAGCAGGAACCTCCACACAGATAAAAAGATTAGTAGAAAAGAATCCGGAAAAATATTTTGCAACTGCAGAGCCTACAGACAGACCGACAGGTCTTTTTTTAAGAAAAATGCTCGCCGGTGAGTTTTCAGTAGATGAAAAAACAAATGCATATCTTTTTGCAGCAGACCGCTGTGAACACATTTACGGAAAAAACGGAGTTATAGAGCAGATTCAGAAAGGAAAAATTGTTATTTCTGACAGATATTTTTTCTCAAGTCTGGCCTATCAGTCTGTCTCCTGCGGAAAAGAACTTCCAAAGCTTATAAACTCGCCTTTCCCTCTTCCAGAATATCTATTTTTCTTTGAAATTGACCCAAAAATCTCCCTGGCCCGCGTAAATCAGCGCAATGAAAAAAAAGAAATCTACGAAAAAATAGAACTTCAGGAAAAAATTGCAAAACTCTACGACCAGGTAATTTCAGAATACGAAGCAAATCCCCAGGGAATGAAAATCTTCCGTCTGGACGCCTCAAAATCGATAGAAGAAGTTGAAAACGACATCATAAAGCAATTAACAATTAAAAACTAACAATTGATAATTGACAAGGCATTATAATTCTTCTAAACGCTTTTTGTTTTTCTGCCGACACTTAGAATGTGAAAAAGTTTAAGTTCTTATTCATTTTTACAATAGTTTTTCTCTTTTTTCCTTTGCAGAAAGCAAATGCTTACATGGTAAAATACAAGGAAGATTTCTATAAATTGTATCATGTCCATTACCAGCAGTACCCGGATGATTGTATGGAAAATATCTACTGGCTGGAAAAAGCAGTTCAGGCAGATTTTTGCAATCCTCAGTTTGTAGATTTTAAAATCACTAATGAAAAAGAATGGGAAAAATACCGCTATCTTTTCCAGATGCACCTTAATCTCAAATTAATTGAACAGCATTTACGTTTAGGCCGCATCTACGACAAAAAATGCATATATTTTTATGATGCCCCATGGAAGGATGAATACCTTCGTAATATGGAAAAGGCTCTCAGCTGCTACAAGGCTGGCTTATATTACTGGCAGGAAACAAAAGTCTGGTACGAAAAAGCCGATGCACCTTCCTTCAACTGGCTTTTTATTACCGACAAGCAAAACTGGGAAGACGAACGGGAACGCATTAAAACAGGCGAACTCAATTACGAAAAAATGCTTAATCGCGAAATAGAACGTCTGGAAAAAAACATTCAGGAACTTAACCAAATGGACAAAAAGTATTAAACTGTTCCTGATTATGAAAAAGGATACTTTACAGATTTCTTATCTGCAGCCCTATAACGGGACCAAAAAATCAAAGCTTTTCTTTTATGATGGAAGCCCAGACTTAATTTCTGTATTTAAACCGGGTAAAAACTCAAGTAAAAAAAGACTATTTATTACTGATGGAACAACCGCAAGCCTAAAAGAAATGCAGGATTTTTCAAATTGTTTTGATGATGGTTGCTGCGGTTCAGATTATCTGCTGGTACTTGGCTCCGGTGAGGCTTATAAAAACATGGATACTATCCTCACCATAGCAAAATATGCCCTTGAAAACAATTTTTCCCGAAATGATCTTTTTATAGCAATTGGTGGCGGTGTAATCTGTGATTTAACAGCTTTTGCCGCTTCAATTTATAAACGGGGAATCGAAGTACAGTTTGTACCGACCACCCTTCTTGCAATGACAGATGCTGCAATCGGTGGAAAAACCGGCTGCGATTTAAATAATACAAAAAATCCAATAGGAACCTTCTATCCGGCAACAGAAATCTACTACTGGCCATCTTTTGTACAATCCTTAAACGATAATCAGTACACTTCTGGTCTTGCCGCTGCTTTTAGACTTTCGCTTATTGCAAACAAAGAACTCTACGAAATCTTTAAAAATCAGAGCGAACAAATAAAAAATAGAGATCAGAATGTAATAAATCAGATAATCAATGCCTGTATCACAACAAAAGCAGAAATTATCAAAAAAGATTTAACCGAAAAAAACGAAAGAGTTCTGCTTAACTACGCAAACACCTTTGCCTATGCTTTTGAATCAATTGCAGGGACAGGAGTTGTAGCTCATGGACAAGCAATTGCCTGGGGAATTGCCCGCCAGGTTGAGTTGAGTTTCAAAAAAGAATATTGCAAGGAAGCTTTTAAAAGTGAAATCTTTTCTATTCTTGAAGATTTCGGCTGGGAAACGAGTCCAATTCCATCAGAAGTTAGCGGAGGCGGAATTACCGAGCGCTTTATAAAAACAATAATGAACAAAAAATCAGATACAATCAAATTGCTGATGCTCAAAGATATACAAAACGCAAGCATGGAGGACATTTCAGTTAGTGATTTAGAAAGCGTACTGAAATAATCCCAAATTATGAATACAGAACACTATTTTGACTGGGCAGCAACAAGCCCTTCTGACGAAGAAATTTTAAAAGATGCACTGGAAACATCCCTTAGAAATTGGGGAAATCCGTCAAGTACCCATCAGCTTGGAAAAGAAGCTAAAAAAGCCCTTACCCAAGCCCGTGAAAAAGCTGCTGAAGTACTCGGAGTTAAAGCAGAAACAATTTATTTTACCTCAGGCGGAACAGAAAGTGATCAGATTCCTCTTTTAGCCCTGCTCAACAAACCTTCAAAAGGAAGTGTACTTATAAGTTCAATTGAACATCCGGCAGTAAGAGAAGAAGCAAAAGCCCTTCAAAAATGTGGCTGGAAGGTAATTTCAATTCCCGCAGATGAAAATGGAATAATCACACCTGAGGCAGTAGAAAAGCTTCTTACAAAAGATACTATGCTTGTTTGCGTAATGGCAGTAAACAACGAAACCGGTTCAATTCAGCCTGTATACGAAATTGCAGATGTAATAACAAAATACGCCCAGAATGGACGCAAAGCAAAGTTCCATGTAGACTGCGTTCAGGCAGCAGGAAAAATCCCTCTTAATCTTTCTTACAAGGGAATTGATAGTGCTGCCTTTAGTGCTCATAAAATCTGCGGCCCAAGAGGCATAGGTATTTTATATTCAAAAGAACCGATTGATTCCTTTTTGCGGGGTGGCGGACAGGAAAATGGCATGAGAAGCGGAACTGAAAATCTTTTTGGAATAACAGCCTTTGCTAAATGCCTTGAAAAATACTTTATCCGCTCCCAGAATTCAAGTGCAAGTCAAAAGTTTGAAGAGCAAAAAAAACTTACTTCAGATTTTATTCAGAAATTATCAAAAATAAAGGGATGTACCCTAATTCCCCCTTCCCGACTGCAGAATCAGGAATTATTTTCTCCTTATGTAGTTCAAGCCGCCTTCAATAATATCCCCGGAAATGTAATGCTCCGTGCTCTGGATGCCCAGGGATTTTATATTTTCACAGGAAGTGCCTGCTCATCTAAAAAGCAGAGTCGTCCAATTCTTGAAGCAATGCACATTTCTTCGGAATTGAGGGAGACCTCGGTTAGATTCAGTTTTGGACCACTGACTACTCCAAAAGCAATGGATGATCTCTTAAAAGCTGTAGAAGAAATAAATAAAACCTTTAATGGATAATTTCAACTTATTTTAATTGTTTTTTTATCAATCTTAAAATAAAATTGAAGTATGAAAAAAGAAAATATTGAAACTTCAGTGAATACAGAAAAAAATAAAGAAAAGAGACCGGCAATAATTCATTTTTTTAGATTTCTACTTTCTCTTGTATTGCTCCTTATTTTTGTGATTATCGCCTGGTTTTCCTTCTGCCTTATCAATAAAACAACAAGTCTTAAAGCGATTCCAACTGAATATTCGCTTTATTTACGCACAGATTCTCTTTGGGAAGCAGTAAATCCTGTTCTAGACTTAAAGGCTGCAGATCTTCTTCTTGTCGATGAGCCCTTTGTTCAGTTCCGCCAAACTTTTCTGGATTTAAGGGAATCTAAATTACGCGATAACTTTTTTGTTTCCTATGCTCTTTCTCGAAGAATAGATGCCGCCCTCTATGAAGACAATTCTTTTATAGCGATTGCCGATATGGGCTTATTGTCTGGTGCAACAAGGCTTGCTCCTGTAATTTCAAGATTCTATTCAATTGAAAACCTTAAATATACTCTTGCTGGAAAAGATTCCTGCTTTGAATATCAGACTGATGATATGACAGTCTATGCAAAACCTTATAAAAATCTTGTGATTGTCACAAATAATAAAGCAATTCTTCATTCAGCTATTTCGCAAAACAACGAGCTTTTCTATAAAAAAGCAGAATTAAAACTTCTTGAGCAGCCACTCGAACAACCATTTAGAGTAGCGGCAGATGGAAGAAAACTGATTGCCCTTCTCGGAGAAGATAATCCCTACTTAAAAACAATTACCGACTGCCTTTCTACAAAAGAACTTACAGAAATAAAGTTTGGTATCACTGATGAAAACATCGACATAAACATCAAACTTCCTTTTGAAATCCCGGCTGAACTTACAGACAATTCAGTTGCTAAGCTTCTCACAAAAAACTCTCAGATACCAGTACTGATTACCAATCTTCCTGAATCAGTTCAATATTACACCTTTGTTACAGCAGGAAATCTTTCTGAATTAAAAGATGCTGCCTTTACAGTTTTTACCGACAAACCTGAACTTGCAAAAAAATGGACAGATGCCGACAGTATTTCCAAAATGGTTTTCAAGGAATCACTTGAGGAAATTATTTTCTCCTGGACAGATGATGAATACGCTGTTTTAGGAATTGAAGGAAAATCAGAACCAGTTTTTGCCATCAAAATTAAAGACGAACCAAAAAGACAGTATATTTTTGATACAATTCTTTCATCAATTATTTTCAAGACAGACAACAGTCTTTTACTGGACGGAATCCGACTTCCTAAAATTGAGTTCCCGCAATTTCTTCAGTCCCTGCTTGAATCCTTTGGAATAAATCTTCCTAAGCCCTACTATATGGTAAAGGACAATTTTGTATATTTTTCTCAGTCCCCGGAAAACCTTGCCTGTATAAATGCAGCAATTAAAGGAGGAGCAAAACTGAGCAAAAATGAAAACTGGAAGCAGGTATCGCAAAAACAAAATGCCCAGTCTTCCCTTAGTCTTTTCTACAATCTTGAACGAAGCATTCCTTTCTTTATTAAAAAGCAGTCAATTGTTTCGGATATTCTCCAGCTCTATAACATTGGCCGCGTAGATGTAATGATTCAAAATGCAACAATTTATTTGACCTTACAGGCCTGTACGCAGAAAACAAAGTCGGCTAAATATATTCCAGGCTTCCCTCTTGAACTGGAACAAAAAGCTCTTCCTCTTCTTCATAAACTCAGTGATGATAAATACAAAACGATTTTCTGGCAGGAAGGCTCAAATACTATAAAAACCCTTAATACCAGCACTCTAAAAATTAATTCAAAAGAAATAAATAATCTTGCTTATGTTACAACTAATTCTATTCTTTCAAAACAAAAAGCAACCCTTTCAGAAAAAGCAAATCAAATATGGGCGCTCACAAAGGATGGAAACGTTTATTTAATGGACGAAAAGCTGGAAACAAAACAAAACTTCCCTGTTATTTCTGGCGAAAAACCAAGCTGTCAGCCTCAGGTATTCAAAAATAATTTAATTTTCTTTGCAGAAAGTGGAATGCTTGTATCTATTGATTCTAAAGGAAACGTTTCTACTACAGATTTTGATTTAATTAACGAAATAAAGTCCATTCCAACAGTAAATGAAAATACAATTGCAGTTTACGAAAAAGGTTTTCTTGGAACCATTCATCTTATCAAAGAAGATTACAGTGAAACCCTGCTTGATGTAGAAGGAATTGCCTTTGGTTCACCTTGCCTTGCCCAAATAAAGGATAAAAATTATACCGCTATAATCACACAGGCAGGACAACTTTATGTTTGGGACGAAGCAAATATACCTTTATCGGCTTTCCCTCTAGAATTACCGGGCATATTCTATCTTAATGTAAAGTCAACTTCTAATTACTTTATTGCACTTTCGAGTGACGGCACAGTTTACAGAATTGACACAGAAGGTAATTTTACTGCAGTTCAAATCCCATATCTTTCGGCTAAATCTGGTTATATCACAATTTATGATTACAATAACGATGGCAAGGATGAAATATTTATCTGCGGTGATTCCAATACTATTTACGGCTTCTCTGAAGACCTTGAATATCTGAATGGCTTCCCTGTAACTGGCTATGGAATCCCTGTATTTACAGATGTAAATGCCGATAAAATTGCCGATTGTCTGACTCTAACAATTGATAATAAATTAAATGCCTGGAAGGTGAATTAAATGAAAAAAATATCTGTAAAATCATTCAGTACACTTTTGCTTATAGCTGCAGCAAGCCTCTTTATTTCTATGTCCCTGGCCTGTACAAGTACACTACAGGAAGATATTTTTGATTCCACTGAAACGTCAAATCAAGTTCTGAGTGCCGTAACAGATTATGAAGCAAGTTTTATAAAATTTGATTCTGAAAATATTTCAGGAATCTCCACATCCCCTGCTGAGCTTTTGCAATTTCATTCTTCAATAGAAACACAATTATCACTGAGTCGGGAGCCTGCTGTCCTTTCGCAGTTACAGTCTTTGAATGGACTTGTTTATCTTTTGGAAAACAAAAGTAAAAAGGCTCAGGAATGTTATAATGAGGCAAAAAAACAGCAGCAGAATAATACTTACATTCTGCTGTTAAACTCTCGTCTTCAGAAAAGTCCTGAAGAAAGTCTTAAACTTCTTGAACAATCAATAAAAATCGATTCAGAAAATCAGACATTAATTCTTGAAAAAGGAAAACTTTTATACAAGCTCGGTGAATATGACAAGGCTATTGCAGCAATTGATGAAGCACTTATGATTTCTGACAGCTCAAATAATCCTCAATACAGAGAATATTATTCTAATTTCAGGACTCAAGCCTGGCAGTTATATAATTCTCAGATTTCAAGTGCTAAATCTTCAAAAGATATAAATCTTACTGCAAACCTTACAAAAGATTCAATGCTGCTTCTTACAAGCGAAAACTCATCACTGCTTAAAGATTTTACAGCCGGCACCAAAATGAGCACTTCGGAACTTACAAAAAAACTAACAGCTTACGGGGCTTTTTCTTCTGCCCTGGATGCAAATAACCTAAATCATTCTGCAGATCAAATTTTAAAATCTTCGGCAATTACCAGAATTATGGCTGCAAGATTTTTATGGAATCTTTATGTAGAAAAGAAATCAAAGCCGGAATTAAAAACCCGTTACTCTACCCGTTATCAAAAAATCGGTAAAAGTCCAATTGAAGATGTTGATGTTTCCGATGAAGATTTTGATGCTGTAATGGGCACTGTAGAAAGCGAGATTATGGAACTTCCTGATGGAAAAGCCTTTTTTCCGCAGAATGTATTGTCAAATCTTGACTTTGTAACAATTCTCAAAAATATGGATAAATAAAAGATTTTAAGCAGAAACATTTTGAGCAGGCATTTGCAAAAAAATGTTATTTGTGGTATTTTATTTTTGTTATCTGTAAAATCTTATTTTATTGCAGATAATTCAAATCACTAGGGAAGGTTCTTTTGTTGCGTTCCCTATTTATTATGAGAGGATCATTATGGGAGCACGTGGAGAACTTTTTACAACCCAAATCAATCTAGATAATCGTTCATATTTTTTTAATGTAAAAGAAAACCGCACAGGAGATGTTTTTCTCCAGATTGTAGAAAGCAAAAATAAAGACGGAGCAGAAGGTGACCGTCGTCAGATTGCTGTTTTTGAAGAAGACATGCAAAAGTTTTTGCAGGGATTAACAAAATCTCTGGACTTTGTAGAAAAGAACCGAAAAGACCGTCAGAAGGCAAACAGAGAAAAGAAGGCTGCAAAAGAAGCTAAATACGGAAAAGGAGCTTCAGAAGGCGGAAAGAAGGTTTACCGAATCAAATCTGAAAAGAAATCTGAAAATCCTAACGATGGAATCAAAAGAACTGGAAGAGTTCACGTAATGAGCAAAAAACCGGAAACTACAGAATAGTCTTTCAGCCAAATTAAAAGATTTTATTTTAATATTTAAAGCTAAGCCGCTGGATTGGAGAAGGTCCAATTTGGCGGCATATTTTTTTGTGGGCAGGAGTTGGATATCCTTTGTGTTTTGCATAACCATATTCTGGATAAAGTTTATCCATTTCTACCATAATCCTGTCACGATAAGTTTTAGCCAGAATTGAAGCAGCCATCACGCAGGGATACTTTCCATCCGCCTTGGGCTCACACCTGCATTCAACCGGCACGTCAGGGCATTTTGTTCCGTCCGTAATAGCTGCAATTTTTATTTTATCATAAGCAATAGCGTTCGATTTGCACCATTCAGCAAGTTTTGTATTCAATTCATCAAAGGCAAGTCGCATTGCAAGCATACTTGCTTGTAAAATATTTATTCTGTCAATTTCTTTATGGTCAACCAGTCCGATTCCCCAGCAGGCTTTCTGTCTGATAATTATTTCGGCAGCATTTCGTTTTTTTTCAGAAAGTTTTTTTGAATCATTTAAAATTTCAACAGGAAAGTCATCGGGGAGAATTACAGCAGCAGCACTCACAGGCCCGGCAAGAGGACCGCGCCCAGCTTCATCAAAACCTACTTGCAAAAGATTTATCGGCATAGTTTAGAATCCATAATATTCATTATTTGATTCGCTTACGGAACATTTAGGATCCTTAAAAACAGGGAAAGAATTATCTGTTTTTTGAAGTTGTCCACGGAATGAATTATCAGTTACTGAGCCTTTTACATCAAATAATTCACCTATTCTTCCCTTTTTGCCAATAATTTTAAGGGAATTGTTTTTCATACTGATATCGCCTTCATTTAAGGAAAAAGCAACTGCCGTATCAGATGTAAGGTTTATCGAAGAATTTTGAACTTTAAGTTTTGTCTTAACTCCCGAAACACAAGAAGAATAGATTTTTGAACTGATTGCAATAATATCATTTTTCAGGTTCACTGATGAAGAAAAGCCGTCTATAAGCGTTCCATTTTTACCAAATTGTGCAGAAATTTGACAGTTTGTCAAATCAAGAACGGAATTTTCAAGTTTAATCAGAGGGCTGGACTGTCGCAGAGAAATTTCATCTGTACCAGAAAGTTCCATAAGACAATTGTCTACAGAAAAGTTTGAATTACGGATTACCAACGAACTTTTCGGAGGAAAAAGCAATTTTGCAGTTCCATCAGTGATAATTGAACAGTTAGATGAAAGCACAACCTGTTTTTGAGGCATGGTTATCTGGCCCTTTACATGAAGCCTTGCATAAGAGCCCTTGTTTACTGAATCGATGCACTGCTCAAAAGAGCTGTAAGGTTTTTCAATAGTTCCGTCAGCAAGTTGAGGATCGGCATTTTCATCTAAATAATAATTGTACTGGTCAATAATTACACTGTATTCGGAAACATTACCTACATTTTCTCCATTTACAGAATAGGCACGAACTTTAAAATAAACAGTTCCTTCCCCCTGGGGTTCCATTATAAAGCTTAAAGACGGGGAATCAGCCTTTTTATATGCCGACATTTTTACATTATCAAAAATTTCCGAATCGGCAGCATAACTCGCAGACATATCCCTCAAAACTAATGGAGAACTGGTAGAAACATACAAGTCACAATTTTTTTCACCCGAAATAGAAACTTTTACGGGTAAGCGGGAATAAAAAGATTTTGCCGTAGAAGTAATCACAGGATTTGAAGGTGGACGCTTTTTTATATCATAAGAAGCATCCATTTTTCCCTGATAGACAGAGTTTGAAAAAATACCTATATCAAGTTTTCCGGAAGCATTATCGCCATAAAAAGTGTCTGCGCCAATTGAAGAATACAATTCCTGATAAGAATTTTCTGTTTCAGACAAAATAGAAAAAGAATAAGATGAGTCACCATCAATTTCAAAAATTACACAGCCATCATCCATGACTTTTTTATTAATAAGCGGCTTTGGCGGCAAAACAAAATATTCAATAGGATTTCCAAACTCATAATCAATACTCTGCCAGCTTATCATGTGGCTTACACTGCGGTCCAGATATTTGCTTGTTTTTGGAAGCTCCCAATATTCGCTGTCGATTTTATAAATTAAATCCTGATTTGTAAAAGTAATTTTCTCCCAGTCGGTTATAAAAAAAGGAACGTCCCGTCTTGAATAAACGCCGGCACTCTGAGGAAAAGTTTTAACCATAAAGCGCCATTTTTTCTGAGTTTTTTTATCCCAGATTGTGCAGGGAATATAACGGATTAAAACAGATTTATCAGAAATTAAAAGTTCCCTTCCCTGTAAAAAAGAATCTGGAGGAAGTCCAAAACTAAAGTCCAGTTCAGAAGGAATTATAAAGAGCGAACCAGACGTATAATTATAAAGGCCGCCATCATAAAAAAGAGAAATAAAATCTGCATAAGAAGCTTCAAAAGCAGAATCAGGCTGAACTGAAAAATTAACAGTAGTTTCAGAGGAATGTCTGCCTGCTTTTTTTATTCTAAGGGTAATATCACCAATCAAATCAATTAAAACTGGTCCGTCATAAGCAAAGCCCATCGTTTCAGGGTCTGAACCATTTAGTGAATAAAAATAGTCTCCACCATCAGATGTATCTATCAAAAGCAACTGCTTGTTTAACCACTTACCTTCAATAGGACTGATAACCTTTATTTGAGAGGACTGCGCATAAAAGGAAAATGAAAGAAGAGATAAAATTAAAGCAAAAAGAAATGTTTTTTTCATATTACCTCTTGATTTGATTCACTAGTTTTACCCTGCTTAAATTACAAGCCCAAAAAAGGATCGAGAACATCTACTAATTCCGGATCCTTACTAAAATAATACTTTTGTAATTCGTCTTTTGTCAAACCAACAAGTTCATGACTCATATAATGAATCCAGCGGTTTTCTTCCGGAGTATTTATTTCAAACTTGCGGCAATAATAATCAGGCTGAATAGGAAGCTGCTCCTTGTAATATGTAAAATATTTATAATCATGAACAACAACCTTTATATCTTCACGCGGCATACCACGGGAGTTCATGAGGGTTTCTACAAGACAGTTTATCGTTCTTCCAGAATCAAAAATATCATCTACTAAAAGGATTTTATCACCTGGTCTGAGATTTTCCGGAGGATAAGTCCAGCCGTCAATAAATACATTTGAATGCTTAGAAACGTCTGTATAAGAGCGGGCAACTACACCGGCATACAAAACCGGATGAAAATGATTTTTCTTTGCAAGAATTTTAAAATACTCACTGATTATATTTGCCATATAAGCTCCGCCTCTTAATGAGCAGTAAATTACATCCGGAATAAAACCGTCATTATATATTTTATGGGCAAGTTTAAGAGCATTGTTTCTTACTGTTTCATATTCCAAAAATTCTTTAATCATCATAACCTCTATAATTTATCTATTCTAATAATAAAACGCGTATTTTATTATAATTGATTACTCCGTAATTGTTAAGCCGATATAATAAAAATCAGAATCTGGTAAAGCTTCGATTTTATCCTCTGGTAAAAACTGTGAATATAAGTTCAAAATTGCTTCAATTCTTGGCTGCATCAACTCATCTGAAATATATGTAAAATTCATTTTGGGGATTGCTTTAACTGCGATTCCACTGTCTAAACCAAAATTATATTTCTGGCAGAGTTTTCCACAGTAAAGGGGATTTTTTCTTATTTGAGAAACTGCTTCCTGATATGCCGAAAGAATTAAATCAAGATAAAACTTATTGTTTTCTGTAAAACTGCTATTTGCAAGCATAAGAGCCACTGGGTAACCATCATTATTTCCGGCAAAAAAGGAATATTCGTCCTGTAAATCAATTGCAAAAATTATATCCTTCGATTTTTTATTTGCAATTGTAGCAAGCGGCTCAGAGACAAGAGCAAATTTTATAGTGTCGGAGATTAATTGTGGAACTATTTTTTCAACAGAAATAGAATAAGAAAGGTTTACTCCCCCTCTTGTACCGATATCTATTTCATTTTTATTCAGCAGATATCTGAACATATAATCTGTAATATTATTCTGAGCAGGAAGATTCACAGTTTTTCCAGGCAAATCAGAAAATCTTCTGCAGCTTTTATCTTTTGTAATCAGATAAAAGCTTCCATTCTGGGTAATTGCACAGCATTTTATCTTTTTGTTCGAAGAATTATAGGCTTTTGCAGCAAGGGGTACGCTTAAAAAAGTCACATCAATCTGTCCACTTAAAAGTTTTGAGAGCAGAAGTTCAGAGTTCTTACATTCTTCATATTTTACACTTACATTATTGATTATATTATTTTTTTCCATCATATAAGCAAGAGGAATATAATCCGGAGATTTTAATAATCCCACACGGATTTGTTCCTCACAGAAAAGCGGAAAAAAAATCAAAAACAAAGAAAAAATGCTAATAAGTTTTTTCATGAGCAAAAACTTCCTGATAATTTTCTTCTGTCTCTTTTTCAGTATTCTGTAATTTTATATTTAAATGCTCTTTTGAATAATTGATTACAACTGTATCAAATGCTTTTCCGTGATTCTGTAAGAGCTCCATTGCAAGCGGATTTTCAATTTCTTTTTGAATAAGTCTGCGTAAAGGTCTTGCTCCCATTGACGGATTATAGCCGTTTTCAATAAGAAAATCTTTTGCTTTGTTTGTAACAGAAATCTTGAGTTTTTTCTCTGAAAGTCTTTCGGCAAGCTCATTCAACTGGATATCAAGTATTTTTGCAACTTCTTTCTTTGAAAGTGCATTAAATACAAGAATATCATCTATTCGGTTTATAAGCTCAGGACTCAAAAGTTTTTTCAATTCATTGATGGCACCAGATTTAATTTCTGAATAAGAAATTACCCCCTCAGCTTTTCCAAAACCAACTCTTCCTTCATTTGTAATCTGGCGGGCTCCGGCATTACTTGTCATAATAATTACAGTATTTCTAAAATTGACTGTATGACCAAGATTATCAGAAAGTTCCCCTTCTTCAAGAAGCTGCAGCAACAAATTGAAAATATCAGGATGTGCTTTTTCTATTTCATCAAGAAGAACTACAGAATATGGACGGCGCCTTACTTTTTCTGTAAGAACTCCACCTTCTTCGTAACCAACATATCCTGGTGGAGCACCAACAAGTCTGCTGGCTGTATGTTTTTCCATAAAGTCAGACATATCAATTCTGATAAGGGCTTCTTCTGTTCCAAAGAGATATTTTGCGAGTGCTTTTGCCAGTTGAGTTTTTCCAACTCCAGTCGGTCCAAGGAAAATAAAAGAACCGACAGGATGCTTTGGAGAAGAGATTCCGGCCCTGCTTCGTCTTATTGAATCAGAAATTGTTTTTACAGCATCATTCTGTCCTATGACAATTTTATGGAGTTCCTTTTCCATATTCAAAATACGTTCAGTTTCTGAAGTTGTCATCTGTTCAACAGGAATACCAGTCATATCACTGATAATTTTTTCAATATCAGAACTGGTGACTATTCTTTCATTTTTAATTTGATTACTTTCCCAAAGCTCCGTGTAAGTTTTTAATTTATTTTTTAATTCAATTACTTTTTCACGGATTATGGCAGCATTTTCATAACTCTGATTGTCAATTAAAAGCTGCTTGTCTTTTTCAAGCTCTGCTTTCATCAGTTCAAGTTCTGCAAGTTCAGATGGATGTTCTTCTTCCTGAATCTTTTTAGAAGCACCAGCTTCATCAAGAATATCAATTGCCTTATCCGGCAAAACTTTTTCGGGAAGATAACGTTTTGAAAGCTTTACAATTGTATCAATTACATCATCAGCATATTTTACATTATGATATTTTTCGTATTTTTGTTTTATTCCCTCGAGAATACTTTTTGCATCTGCGGTTTCTGGTTCTTCAACTTTTACTACCTGAAAACGTCTTTCAAGAGCCATGTCGCGTTCGATATGCTTTGTATATTCTTTTGTTGTTGTTGCACCAATTATTTGAATCTCTCCTCGGGAAAGAGCTGGTTTCATAATGTTTGAAGCATCCATTGTGCCTTCGTTTCCGCCGGCTCCGATAATTGAATGAAGTTCATCAATGAAAAGAATAATATCCTTGTTCATCTGGAGTTCGGTCAGGATATTTTTCATACGCTCTTCGAATTCACCACGATATTTTGTTCCCGCAACAACAGAAGCCAAATCAAGTGAAAGAATTTTCTTTTTTAATAAATCACTAGGAACTTTTCCGCTTGCAATTCTCTGGGCAAGTCCTTCTACAATGGCAGTTTTTCCAACCCCAGGTTCGCCGGTAAGCACAGGATTATTTTTTGTACGTCTAGCAAGAATCTGTATAACGCGGTGAATCTCTTTATTTCGTCCGACAACTGGATCAAGTTTATTTTCCAAGGCCATTCTTGTTAAATCCCGGCTATACTGACTTAAAATTGATTCTGATTTTTGAGCTTTACTCTTGTCTTCGGAAATAATCTGATTTTTCCTGCTTCCTGATTTTCCATCTTCCAAAACCGAACTCATATCAGAAAAGAAGGATTTTATCACTGTATCAAAAATGTTTTCACTTTCCTGCTGATAAAAGGAAGTTTTCTCTTCGCTCTGGATTTCCATGACTTCAAAACGAACATCCATAATTGTATATTCTGAAACATCAAAAAATCTGTGAACAATACTATTTTCTTCCCTTACTGCAGCAAGAAGCAGATGTTCGGTTCCGATATATTCGTTGTGAAGTGCAGAAGCTTCAATATCAGCAATATTTAAAAGCTGACGATATCTAGGGCTAAAAGGAATTTTATTTAAATTAGGCGGATTTAAGTCTTCCTCAAAATATTTTTCAATAATTCTTTTAAGGTCAGATGTTTCCAGTAATAATTTCGGAAAAACAGCGCATCCTAAACCTTCTTCGTTTTTTAACATTGCAAGAATTACATGTTCAGGAAGAAGCTGTTTGCTTCCTAATTTTCGAGCTTCATCTTGTGCAAGAACTGTAAGAATTTTTTTTGCACGTGGTGAAAAATTTTTCATTATCGCCTCAAATAATTTAAAAATAGTATATTTAGATTATCGGCAGAGAGAGGGAAAATCGGCACATCAAGTTTTTCAAAATGTTCAAATTTATGATTTGCGCAGAATCTCTAAAGGTTTTTCGCGGCCGGCTTTTACGGATGGAATTATCGAAACAATAAGAGACAAAATGATTGTAGCTGCAACAATTAAAAATAATTGACTGAAGGGAATATCAACTGGAATCTCCTGAAGATAATAAGCGGGGTCCATTAGTTTGATTGCGCTCATTTGCGAAAGAGGGATTCCTCGTAAAGCATAAATTATTCTGGCGCAAAAATTGACTAATTTTTCAACCGTTTTTACCAGGCTGTTTGCGTTTACAGAACATAATAATCCGATTGGAAGACCGATTAAAACACCGCCAAAACCGCACATCATTCCTGTTATTAAAAAGGAAAGTGTAATTCCAGCCGGACTTGCACCAATGCTTTTTAAAATTGCAATTTCTTTTTTTCGTTCCATAACCAGCATGATAATTGCCGAGGAAACATTTATTGAAGCAACCAGGACAATCAGCATCATGATAAATACCAGCATAACCTTTGTAGAAGCAAAATTTTCAAATTCACTGGCATGAACCTGATTCCATCTGTAAAAGTTTGCTATTCTGCCATGCTTCTGCTGTAAATCTCTCTGTATTCTGACCAATTCAGGGGAAAAGGCATTTGGAGTTTCAATCATGATTGTATAAGAAGCAGTTGAAAGCGAAAGTCCGGAATAGGCAGTTTCTATAGGAACAAAGACCCAGAGGGCATCCAATTCCTGATATCCTGAAGAAACAATTGCCGCAACCTTAAAAGAAGACATTTTTGGAGAAATTTTTCCGTTGTTTGTTTTTGTCGTTATTATTCTAAAAGTGTCTCCAGCATGCAGATTTAAGGTTTCTGCCATTTTCTGCCCTACTACCGCTGATTTGATATTTTTTTCAGCTTCATCACTTTTTGCATAATCTTCCACAGACCCTTCAATTACTGTAAAAAGATTTTTAAAAGATTCATTTCTCTCAAAAATATTGCTTTCCATTGCGCGGATTTGAATACCCGTTCTTAAAGATTTTCCTGCAGCAAGAGCCGTAATACCAATTTCCGGGTAAGCATTTTTTACTCCAGCAACTTCTTTAAAAGTTTCAGCAAAGTCCTTAAATTCCTCAAAAGTTTTTACTTCCTGACAAGAACCTGCAACATAAGCCTGAATATGACTTGACGATAAACCGATTATTCTTTCTGTCATCCCCTCAATCATGCCGTTTGAAACCGAAAGAACAACAATTAAAGGAACAATACTTAATCCAATACAAAGTAAGGCTCCGAATAAACTTCTGCGGGCAGAAGATTTTTTTTCGGTTTTTGGGAAAATCAAACTTTTTGCAAACATTAAAGAAGCTTTTACCGTCATCAATTTTACCTTATTTTCATTAGTTATTATTCATTTTAACAGATTCAAGTTTTCCCTTTACAATCTTATAACAGAACTCACCTTTTTCTGCGAGTTTTACATCATGAGTAACCAGAATCAAAGTTTTATTATATTTTTCAACCATCGAAAAAAGCAAATCACCAATCATTACCGCATTATTTGGATCCAGATTTCCTGTTGGCTCATCTGCAAGAATTAAAGATGGATTGTTTATCAGGGAACGGGCAACTGCGACCCTTTGACGTTCTCCACCAGAGAGCTGGGAAGGCAGATGAGATTTTCTGTCATAAACGCCAACATCATTCAAAAGCTCTTCCGCCCTTTCAATTGCTTCTTTTTTTGCCACGCCTGCAATATAAGCCGGCATATAAACATTTTCCAGAGCAGAAAAATCTTTAAGAAGATAATGAAACTGGAAAATCAAGCCCAAGAAGGAGGAGCGGTATTCAGCCAGATCATTTTCGCTTAATTTTCCGACATCCCATTTTCCCGCAATAACTGAACCGCAGGTAGCAGAATCAATTCCACCGATAATATTCAACAAGGTACTTTTTCCACTTCCGCTTTCACCGACAATTACATTTTTGCTTCCTTCAAGAATAGATAAATCCAAATCTTTAAGAATTGTAAGTCTTTCGCTGTCAGTTACATAAGTTTTTTCAAGATTTTTTATTTCAACAATAGTGCTCTTATTATTGCTCATATTATTATTCAAATTATTACTCATCGTGCAAAACCTCCGCTACAGTCATTTTCAAAACATTTTTACTGGCCGCCCAGGACGCAAACAAAGGAGAAGCCAGACCAAACAAAGCAATCATAACAATTTCAGGAAAAAACATTCTTGCCGGTATGTTTGCGTATACCGCATAAGTTGAGTTTTCCTGAACAAACATAAGATTTTTAGGTGAAAAAACAGCCGTAAAAAAGTATTGAACCCAGAATAAAATATCAGAAGCAAAATTAAAAACAAAATTAGTATTAATGCTTATCAAAAGTCCCAAAATCACTCCAGCAAAAGAACCGATTACACCAGTTGTAAAACCCCGCATAATAAAAATTGATTTTATATCCGAGTTTTTAGCTCCAATTGCAGATAAAATTGCGATTTCGCTTCTGCGTTCATAAACAAGACGCCGCATTCCATTATAAATATTAATTCCCACAACAACAAAAATAAGAGCAACAAGAAGCAAAAGAATATTTTTTTCTATTCGCAAAGCACCAAAAAAGGTTTTATTGTAATCTCTCCATGACTGGAACTTTGCACCAGTCATCCCCTTCTGTAGCAGGGAAATTGTATGCACATCATCATTGCTGTTTTTTAATTTTATACCATAGATTTTTGGAGAAGAAGTTCCAAAATATTTTTTTCCGTCAGAAATATTTATAAAAGAATAAGAAGAGTTTATTTCTGAATATCCACTTGTGAAAATGCCGGTAACCTTAAAAAACCTGTCATCAGAAAATAAGTTTACATCACTTCCCCCGCTTAAAACCAAAAGATTTACAATGTCGCCCACTGAAACCCCAAGTTTTCTTGCCAAAGTGGAACCAAGAACAATTGAATCCGGTTGAGATATATTAAAAGCCCCTGAAATCATATTTATCTGATTATAAAAACCTTTGTCGTTCACATAAACATCCGGCTGGATTGCCCTGATTATTGCGGCATTTTCCCGCCCTCGTTTTCCTGTCATCAGAGTTTGGGCTTCATAAAAAGAAGTCACCGAAAGGACATTTTTATTTTTCATGCAAACTTCATCCAAAAGCGATTCATTTTCTTCAGAAACTTCTGTTACGCGGATATGATATGAAGAGATTTCCATAATGGCATCGATAAAACTCATCTGAAAACCGTTCATTACACTCATAACAACAATCAATGTCATTACGCCAAAACAAATTCCAAGTGTAGCAAGAATAGAAGTTGCAGCAGAACGACCTTTTCGGTCAACTCTGGCAAATCGTTTGGAGACTGCATTTATCCATCTTAAGTTTGCAAAAAAACTTTTTGGAGATAATTTACTCATACTGCTTTGTCCTTCTTTCTATTCCATCTACATAATAAACATCACGGATTTTTTTATTATTTTCGTAATATGAAGTAACCATATAATTTCTTTCAAAATAGATTGAGGTTGAATAAGAATTTTCACCAGAATATACAGTCTGAATCTTCATATCTCCATTTTCATAATATTCATATTTTAAAAGATTTTCTTTTCCTTCTTTATCTGTGTCTCTTTTATACTCATAAACTTCTTTTTTTGTAATTGATTTTATGATTTTTTCCCCGTCAAATTGATTTTCAAGTTTTTCTTCACTTATAAGCCTTTTATTTTTGTCATAGGTCCAGTTTGTGCTTGAATTAAGAAGTTTCTTTTCCTTATCAAGGATATAATTTTCAGCTTTAATTAAATTCCCTGCCTGGTCGTATTCGAGAACAGCACTTTTTTGCTCAGAAATACTTTCTCTTTTTATAATATTTCCTGTTTTTTCATCATACAAATATCTTTCTGAACTATCAATTTTTGAATTCTGTATGTCCGTAATTGTCCAGACTTCTTTTTTTACAAGTCTGCAGAAATTATCGTAAAAATATCTTACAGCCTTTTTTTCAAAGAAATGCACCATTACGGAATTCTTTTTATTTGAAAGAGGAAGAAAAATTTCTGAATTATATTCCATGATTTTCAGACGATTTTTTGCATCAAGGATTCGACTTTCTACCGGAGCAACTTCAGGAATCTTGTCAGAGCCAGCTACTTCAGCACTAGCATCACTTCCATCAACTTCACTACTTTCATCTGTTTCATCAGTTTCCTCTGCTCCCTCAGAAGCAGCAGAAGCCTCGGTATTTTCTAAGATTTCTCTTTCTTCTATTGGAGAAGGAATCTCAAGTGTATTTTCCATTAAATCAAAGAGTTCAGCACCAAGTCTTTCTTCCTCTAGAGAAAAAACAGTCTCATCAACCCAGCTGCCGTCATCATAAATATTCCAGGAAAAAGATTCGCTGTCTATCAATCCCTTGAATTCCGGGACATAAAGTTCAATAAGATAGCACAATTCCCCGTTTTTCATACTGTGTCTGAAAAAAAACTTATTTAAGGCCGGCGGATAATACAAATTATTTGACAGCGAAGCATCTTTTTTACCAGTTTTAGAATATCTTGCCTGAAAAAAAATCATTCTCTGCGCATCTGTTGTCTCTTTTGAAAAGGAAACTTTTTTGTGAGAACATGAAACTAACAGAATTCCTGCCGAAATCAACGCAAGAATATACAAAGCATATTTTTTCAAAAACTATAATCCTAAAAACTCGTTAATATATTTTTCGGAATCAAAAAGTCCGATATCATCATATTTTTCGCCAGTACAAACAAAGGCCACCGGTATTTTAAGTTCCTTGCAAATTGAAACAGCAACGCCCCCCTTTGCAGTAGAATCATATTTTGTCATTACAACCGCATCTATTCCGACAGCATCATTAAAAACTTCTGCCTGACGTAGTGCATTCTGACCAGTTGTTGCATCAATAACAATAATTTTTTTATAGCAGCCTTCATCCGCCTTGTTTCGGCAAATCTTATCGATTTTCTGCAATTCGCGGACAAGATTTTCTTTGTTATGGAGGCGGCCTGCAGTATCAGCAAGAACAAGCCCAGGTCCTTTTGCCTTTAATGCTTCAGCAGCATCAAACACAACAGAGGAAGGATCTGAACCATGCTGATGGCTTACAACACGAACGCCGATTTTTTCACCATGCATTGCCAGCTGTTCAATTGCAGCCGCTCTGAAAGTATCTGCACTGGCAAGAACAACATTATCCGTACCATGATTCATAAACCATTTTGCCAGTTTTGCAACCGAAGTAGTTTTTCCCACTCCATTAACACCTAAAACCATCCAAACATTCTGATGTTCCGGCTCCGGCTTTAAATCTATCTGCTGAACATAGGAAAGCAGTATTTTTTTTAATTCTTCTATTATCTGATTTTCTTCTTTAATTTTATTTTTGGAACAGATTTCTTCAAGTTCATCTACAATTTCAAAAGCAGCCTTTGCTCCCACGTCCCCTTCAACAAGAAGGTCCGTAAGCTCTTCGTAAAACTGCTCAGTAACAGACGACTTTTTTGAAAACAATGCTTTTATTTTTTCACCGAACGTTTTCTTCATTTATATTCTCCTCTTCATTTGCAGATTTATTTTCAGATACTTTTTCTTCATTTACAGGCAAATCATTTATTACCGGTGGAACATAAGTACCAATAACTTCAGTTTTTTGCGGAATAACACTATCAGCCGCCATAAAATAGCGTACAAGTTCATAAGTCAGCCAGATTCCACAGCCAATTGAAATCCCCGCAGAAACTTTATTTGCTATATTCCAGATAAAGGCTTTTTCTTCTTCTTTTGCCGCAAGATTATTCTGATATTGTCCTTTTGTAACAAAATAAGGAATCAGAGAAACTACAAGGCCACTATAAGCAGTGTACATCCTTCTTCTGTGCTTTTCTATATAATCATTGCGATTAAAGGCTTGAGCTTTTACATATAAAAGTTGATTTGGAAGCGATTGTTCAGGCGGAATATAATAAAAACTTGTCTCACCATTTTCTGAAACAAACTGCCCCAAAATCAAATCTCCATTTATCTGGATTTTTGATTTATCTTCATATTTATCAGTAAGAACACCATTTATATAAAAGGAGCCGTTTAAATTTTCTACAGAAGGCTCAAAAAAACTTCCTATTTTAGAAATAAAATTATTTTTCGTTTCAGGAGAAGAATCAGTAACAAACATTTCTCCCTGCACTACTTCCTTAAGATTCACTTCAACCTGGTATTTTTTGTTTCCTGCAAAAAAGTATGAAGTTCCTGCGGATTTATAATTTGTTGCAGAAAATTGAATAAAATGAACTCCCGAATCCAGATTGACTTCATTATTTATATTCTGAATAAGATTACCGTCAATATACATTTGAACAGAAGGTAGGGCTTCCGGCGGATTGATTTTTACTTTTAGCGAAATAGGCATGGAATTAGTCAAAGAAGGAATCAACTGCTGGCCAAGGCTTTCTGCTATAAAATCAAGTTCATCTATGGTTCCAACTTCCGAAACTGTGCTTACGCATTTTGCGCCCGGATAAATATAGAGAGAAACCGCAACATAAATATATTCTTCATAAACTGTAATTTCACCAGAAATAAGTCCGTTTATTTTTGCATTAAGAATTTCTTTTTCAAAAGTATTTCCTTTATAACCTTCAGCTGCGGCTTCTTTTCCAGGTGTATACAAAGAAGAAAGGTCATTTTTATAAAAGGAAATCTGCTCTATTAAAGTTTCATCTTGATTTTCATAAATAAAGTTTTTGAAAAAGTTAGCATATTTTTCAAGTTCACTCTGAGGCCTTTTTTCGTTTATTTCATTTCCTGATTCAAGAAACTTTTCAAAAAGAGCATCTTCTTCTTTTTGTTTTGCAATGTTTTCATCAAGTTTTTTTTTGATAGATTCTATATTATCATTCTGTTTTTTTAATTCAGTTTTAAGTTTGTGCTTATCATAATTTGAAAGTACAAGTGCATCCCTCTTTTTTATTTCTCCTGCCAGTTGTAAAAAAAGAGAGCTTCTTTCATTTTTCAAGGAATAAATATTTCGTTCATAAGATTCGTCAACAAAAACCGTTCTGAACAAGGAATTACCCGTACTTCCAAGAATTCTTGTTGGCAGAAGGCTGGCGATTCCATCATAAACAGAATCTACAGTTTTATTTGTATAGGTAAACTTTTCTGCTGCGAGCACCCAGGTATTTTTAGATTTATCGGCAGCAAAAAATAAACTGTCTATGAGGAAAAAAAATAATAATGCAGAAAAAAGCTTTTTTCTTAAAAAGCTATACTTCTTCATCATCGGCAGAACCATCCATAGGAAGACCTTTCCATTTAGCCACAAGATATGCATTCATAAAATCGTCAAGTTCACCGTCCATTACAGCCTGAATGTTTCCAACGGAATACTTAGTTCTATGGTCTTTAACCATTGTGTAAGGACAGAAAACATAAGAACGAATCTGACTTCCAAAAGAAATATCTTTCTTTTCTGCGGCAAACTTAGAGTTTTCCTTTTCCTTTTGTTCACGATAATATTCATAAAGCCGGGCTTTTAACATGCTCATACAAGCCTGTCTGTTAAAAATCTGGCTTCGTTCTGTCTGACAAGCAACAACAATACCGGTTGGAATATGAGTAAAGCGAACGGCAGAGTCAGTTTTATTAACGTGCTGACCGCCCTTTCCACCAGCCCTGTAAGTATCAACTCTTAAATCTTCAGGTTTAATTTCAACTTCAATTGTATCATCCAGAACAGGATAAACATAAACAGAAGCAAAAGAAGTATGACGTCTGGCATTTGCATCAAAAGGACTGATTCTTACAAGTCTATGGATTCCGCCTTCTCCTTTTAAGTAGCCATAAACGAACTCACCAGAAACCTGAATAGTGATTGATTTAATTCCACCTTCAGCCTCAAGTTCATCCATAACTTCGGTTTTATAACCATGTCGTTCAGCCCAGCGCAAATACATACGGCTAAGCATAAAGGCCCAGTCACAGGCTTCTGTTCCACCAGCCCCAGCATGAATTGTCAAAAAGGCATCGTTCTGGTCAACTTCACCAGAAAGAAGATTGAGTATATTCAGTTTTTCAAAATTACTTTTGGCGGCTTCATACATCTGACGAACTTCATCTTCATCTGCCGGATCTCCTGACTCAGCAGCAAGTTCATACATTGCATCTATATCGTCTAAATCTGCAATGATTTTACGCCAAGGCTCTACCCTGCTTTTTAATCTTCTGATTTGAGCCATGACCTTTTCAGCAGCTTCATGGTCATCCCAAAAGCCAGGGGCTTCTGTCAGTTTGTTTTTTTCTTCGATTGATTTGTCAATGGAAGCGGAGTCAAAGACGCCCCCAAACATTCATAATTTCTTCACGCAACTCTTCGATTGGTATTTTTAATTCTTCTAACATATACATAGATTATCAAAAAATAATAAAAAAAGGAATACATACATCAATAAGAAAAACAGCTTCCATTGCGCGTCCTTAAAAAGTCACGGTACTGCGGTGTCCTTCGGACCATCGTATTTGTGCGCAAGCGCTTCTGTAGTTTTTGTGTCCTCGTAATTGACTTTTTAAATCCGCTCCATTCGCGCTGTTTTTCTTATTACTGGTTCATACATTTTTTTAACTATTTTTTCAATTTTCATTTGCCGACATAACTTCCCTGATCAACTTATACGAAAAGCCTGATTGGAGGAGGGAGGAGATTAGTTTTTCGTCTTTTTTGCCTTTTGAGATTTGTTTTTCCAGGGCTTTACGACAGATTTCGTATTCGTCATTTTCGGTAAAAAAGTCATTTACGGCAGATTCGGCAGTTGCTTTGTCTATTCCGCGAGACTGAAGCTCTGCACAGAGTTTTGCAGGTCCTTCGTAATGATTGATTTTGCGGTTGTTGAGCCATGCTCGGGAAAAACGGCTGTCAGAAAGATAATTTTTTTGCTCTAGAAAATCCAGGGCAGCATCAATATACTTTTTTTCGTATTTTTTCTGAAGAAGCTTGCGTAATAAACCGGAACGGCTCTGTTCAGCACGGGAAAGATATTCAACAGCCTTTAATTCTGCTGCACAAGAAAGACCGGCATCCATCAGTTGACCAGACAGAACTTCATCAAAAGCAGAACCGGGAAGAATATCATAAATATTTATTTCTGGCAGATACTCATCACGCACAAAAAAAGCAAGCTCTTCCTCATTTTCAATTGCCTGAATTTTAAACATTCCGTCATAAAAGGTTTCTTTAATGGATTTTATAGTCATATATTAAATATACAATGATTATGCCTGCTGCGACAATTCAAAAAAAACTTAAGAGATAAAAAAAAAGACAGCCAGAAACTGACTGTCTTTTGTAAAACGGAAGTAAAAACTAACGTTTAGAGAACTGGAATCTTCTACGAGCACCGCGCTGACCGTACTTCTTACGTTCAACCATACGTGAATCTCGAGTAAGATATCCGTTTGCCTTCAATGAAGTTCTTGAATCCTGATCAATCTGAACAAGAGCACGAGAAATACCATGCAAGCAAGCAGCAGCCTGACCATTCAAACCACCACCCTGTACATTGATAAGAATATCATATTTATTATCCATTGAAGTAACTAATAAAGGCTGACGAACAAGCTGAACCTGTGAATCAGTGTCGAAATAATCCTTTACATCTTTACCATTAACTACAATTTTTCCAGAACCATCGCGAACAAAAACGCGAGCAACAGCAGTCTTTCTTCTACCTGTTCCAATAGCAATATTTTTAACCATTACTCTACACTCCTAACCTTATACTTCAAGTGGCTGAGGGTTCTGTCCAGCATGTGGATGCTCTGAACCAACATAAATCTTAACATTATCAAGCAACGCACGTCCTAAACGTCCGTGTGGAAGCATTCCGGCAACAGCTTTTTTCAAAGGATCTGTAGGATGTTTTTCAATCAATTTTTCATAAGTCTGAGCACGAAGTCCGCCAACAAAACCTGTATGATGATAATAAATCTTCTTTGTTTCTTTACCACCAGTCAAAGCAACTTTGTCTGCATTAATAATTACTACGTAATCACCCATATTCTGGTTCTTTGCAAATGTAACCTTGTTTTTACCACGAACAACAGCTGCTGCTTTTGCTGCAACACGACCCATAGGTTTTCCAGCTGCATCAATTACATACCACTTACGAGGCTGTTCGTATTCTTTTACGAAAATAGTTTCCATGATATACCTTTCTATCAAAAAATATTAAAAGTTATTTGTGAGTCAAAGTCTCTGCATCTGACTTATTATCACTAAAAGATTTTAGATGAGCAGTCCAAAATCCTTTCACGGGGTAAATTATATTACCAATTTTTAGGATTCTGGTCAATACGAGCCCGAGGCATTTTCTTCGTCGGCTTCTTCTTCTTTTGCTTCTTTTTTATCTTTTATATCAGCAGCACCAACAAAAAAGCATATAAATCCCATGAAAATCGCAAGAACTGGAGCGCATCCTTTCAAAAAAGAAATTACGTCTGCGCCCCATGCTAAAGGACCTGCCGGGATAACTGCAAAAACTGCAAAAGCAATGAATAATACACCTAAAATAATTGTAATCATACCGGACCAGATAAATTAGTTTTTAGCTCTTTCGAGGAATGAACCGTCACGTGTATCGATTACGATTTTGTCATCTGTATTGATGAACAATGGAACGCGAACTTCGATTCCTGTATCAAGTGTAGCTGGTTTCAAAGATTTTCCAGATGTATCACCTTTTACACCTGGTTCACAGTAAGTTACTGTTCTTGTAACGCGTACAGGAAGGTCAATACCTACTGGTTTTCCTTCGTAGAATGTAAGGTTAAGTTCAAGGTCATCATCAGGAGTGATATATCCAGCATAGTCGCCCAAATCATCTTTTCCAAGTTCAAACTGTTCGTAAGTATCCTGATCCATGAATACAAATGTGTCGCCGTCAATGTAAGAAAGCTTTGTTACGTGTGGTTCAAGGTCTACTTCATCAAACTTTTCACCAGCATCAATACCAAGATCCATTGTTGAACCTGTTACAAGATTCTTTACACGGAAGCTTGTTACCATTCCTGCGCGACCAGAGCGCTGACCTAACATTTTCTGTACGATAAGAGCATTTCCTTCATAAATAAATGCTGTTCCAACTTTTAACTGTGATGTCATTAACATAATATAAAACCTCTAAAAAAAATAAATTCAAAGTATATTAGGATTTATTATAATATTTTTCTCAATAAAAGTCATCAGGTTAGAGACTAAGTCACCATTTTTTTGAAGGTCAGCTGCAAAATCCGAAAAACCTTTCTGCAAAGCATTAAGATTATTAAGAAAATCTAAAGTTGCCTGCTTTAATTCCATAGAACTAACTTGATTTTCAGGAGAATTAAAATCCAGCCAGACTCGTTTTATAATTTTAAACAAATCAGAGGGGAAATAATCTTTCATTCTTCCAAGAAGAGCATTTACCTTCACCAGCTGATATTCATCGCTCTGGGGATAAGCATGCCAGACAAAAGGAATCCCCGAAAGACAGGCGCGACTCATGCTTTCTTCTCCTCTTATAAAAAGGACAGAACCTTTTTTTATAGTTTCATCCCAATCATTCTGATTAAGATAAGGCAATTCCACAAGCTTTTCGTATGATTCTTCGCACCTTTCCAGCCAGGCTTTCTTAAAAGAATCAAAGCCCCTGCCCCGGGCAAGCAGAACTTTTTTTTCTGGAGATTTTTTACACCATTCTTCAAGTGCCAAAGCAAGCCCCTTCCAATTTCGTTCATAGGTAAATACAAAAGCAGGACCTTTTTTATTGTATTCAGGCAGATTTTTCCATTCATCATCTATAATCAATCCGCCTGTTTTGGAAGTAAAGCCAGGCATAAAATTAACCTTCTGTACTTTTGCACTTCGAGTAAGGGATTTTAAACAATGAAAAGTTTCTGCGTAATCTTCTGCAGTAAGATAATCAATCATTACAATATTTACTGTGCGATTTAATTTGTCGTCAAAAAGGATTTTTTCCATCCAATCTGGACGGCCACACTGAAAACATTCTAAGATTATCGAAAGTTTTTCACCATCATTTTGTCTGAAACAATTGTAACAATAATCATAATCATTCCAATCATAAACATTAATATTTTCTACAGTCTGATAAGGAATTTTAATTTTTACGGAATCATTGATTTTATTACAAACTTCAAGATTATCTGTGATAAGATTGACGGTAT
>JAEEGK010003310.1_pt1 | contig 40254 bp, 41 predicted proteins | sample 8958771 | NCBI WGS metagenome assembly JAEEGK01 (sample SAMN16246547, study PRJNA631951) | gut metagenome | biome: gut microbiome; feature: rumen; material: SC-attached | host: Bos | place: Iran: Karaj | collected 2018-10
CTTTATTACCACATATTGAACATTCTTCTAAATTTAGACTAACACCTAAATAATCTAATAACTTTATTTCTACTATATTACTTATTAATTCTGGACTTAAACCATCATTAATTTTTATTAAAGCTGGTACTAATAAATTATATATTTCTTTGTTATTATTTTCTTTTAATACTTGACTAACTAAATCCATTAAATAGAATGCATACATCGCTTTTTTCATATCTATATAGATATTTTTAAATGAATTAATAGTTGTACCTTCTATTAATGTACTAAGTCCTTTTTCTTTATAATTAATGGTATATTCACAAAAGTTCATTTTATTACTTACACCACGTAATTTATTTTTTAAGTTTTTACATCCTTTAGAAATTATTCCAATAAGACCAAAATCTTCTGTTAATACATTAAGTATTTTACTTGTTTCACTATAACTTGTTTCAGTAAGAACTATGCCTTTTGTTTTTGTTTGCATATTACTCCTATTCACTTAAATCGTCTTTTAAGCCTAATTCATTAATTAAATTATCTCTATCTCGCCAATTTTTAATTACTTTAACATATAATGATAAGAAAACTTTTTTATTAAAATATTCTTCTAAATCAAGTCTAGCTTTTGTACCTATTTCTTTTAACATAGATCCTTGTTTACCAATTAAGATTTTCTTTAGATTTTCTCTATCAACAACAATTGTTACACCAGCTGAAATTAATTTATCATCTTCATCAAGTGAATCAATAACACAAGTAACTGTATGTGGTATTTCATCATGGGTTAGTCTTAATACTTTTTCTCTTACTCTTTCACTTATTATTAAAGACATTGGTTGATTAGTAACATAATCATCTTCATAAAATTTACCTTCATTTGGTAAATATTTTTTTATTGTATTCATTAAATCTTTAATATTGATTTTCTTAATAGCTGAAACTGGTATTATTTCTTTAAAATCATAAACATCTTTTATTTCATCTATTCTTTTTATTAATTCTTCTTTATTTAGATTATCTATTTTATTTAATAAAAGAATTATATCTGTATTTGTGTCTTTTATTCTATCTAATACAAATCTATCTCCTTTACCAAAACCTTTAGATATATCTACCATAAATAGTATTAAATCTATATTACTAGTCATAAGATAAGCTTTATCATTTAATACTTTACCTAATTTATGTTGTGGTTTATGTATACCAGGTGTATCTACAAATACTATTTGAGAGTCTTCATCATTATAAACACCTAGAATTAAATTTCTTGTAGTTCCTGCTTTATCACTAGTTATAGCTATTTTCTTATTTAATATTTCATTAAGTAATGTACTTTTACCAACGTTAGGTCGTCCTACAATACTTACCATTCCACTTTTCATAGATTATCCTCAGTAAATGGATATGGACAAATTTCTTCTACAGTATATACTTTCATATCGCATTTTGAATAAACATAGATTTTATCTTCTTTATTAAATAATTCACTAATTACTTGTCGACATATAAAACAAGGCATTCCAATTTTATCACTATCACACATTACATGTAATTCTTTAAAATCACCTTTTTTATATCCTCTTGCAACTGCTCCAGTAATAGCTGTTCTTTCTGCACAAATAGTAGCACCATAAGATGCATTTTCTACATTAACACCAGGTATTTCTCTACCATCTTTCATTACACAAATAGCTGAAACACGAAAATTTGAATATTTTGCATAACTATTATTTAGTAAATTAGTTAATTTCTCTCTCATTTATATCACCACCTTAATTTTATCAAAATAATATAATTATGTCTATTAAAAAAGCCATCATTTCTTTGATGACCTAAATTCTAAATAACTATAGATAAAGATAAATATAATTAGTACACTAAGAATTAAATAATTAAGTTTAAAATAATCTAAAGTGATTCTAGTTACATATATTTTACCTATATATGTTTTTATAGATACAATTAGTAAATAAAAGAATACTCCTACTTGCATTACATTATATATTAAATCATTTTTAAAACGATCTTTTTTAGATAATAATTCTATTATTATTTTAATAGCAAATAATAAATAAAAAGCTAGAAATATAATACCATACACTTTAGTATCTAAAATATTATGCAACATTAAAAACACAAAGTAAAAATGTATAATAAATAATACTAATTTAATTACATATACTATCTTTGCTAGTTTTTTCACTTTATTCTCCTTTTAATCTTTGTGGAGTTTCCATTTTATAAATATCACTAAATTGTTCATAGAAATTATTTAATTCTTTTTTAATAACATCTGGATATACTAATTTAGTATTTTGAATAGCTTTTTTAACATCACGTATATCTACTTCTTTTTTATTATCAAAAACTGCATATGAAAATGCTTGTTGTAAAATAGTTAAAGCTACATCTGGGTATCTAACTGAAAACTCATAAACTCTTTTAAATTCACTAGTTAAATCAGTTATAAAAGCCATAATCTTTTCTTGAATAAATGGTGTATATTTTAATTTAACACCCATTTTTTGTTCAAATTTAGGTACTGTACCCATAAGAATAGCTATAGTATGTTCTCTTGTTGGTTCAGCTACTTCTACTTTTTGAAAACGTCTTACAAAAGCTTTATCTGTTAAAATATAACGATCATATTCTTCTGTAGTAGTTGCACCAATCATTTTAATATTACCACGATCTAATCCTGGCTTAAATACTTGGGCAAAATCCATTGATCCACCATCAACACCTGTACCAATTAAAGTATGAATCTCATCAATGAATAATATTAATTTATCTGTATCTTTTATTTCATTTAATAACATTGTTATTTTAGGTTCATTAGTTCCTGGCATAACACCTATAAGTGATGCAGTATTAAGTTTCCAAATACTATATCCTTTTAATGCGTCTGGTACTTCTCCTCTTTGAATACGATAACCAAGTCCTTCAACAATAGCTGTTTTACCTATACCAGGTTTACCTACTAATATACCTGATTTTTCTGGGGTTAATAAAATTAAAATTAATTGTTTAATTTCTTCATCCCTACCAATAGCGGGATTAGTAATATAAACTCTTTCAGTAAAGTTTTCACCGTATCTTGCTAATAAGCCATTTTCATTCATATTCTTTTTCCCTCCTATTCTCTTAATTAATTATACTCTTATAAGAATAATTTATCAACATTTTTCCTTGGAATAAGCATCTTAACTGATTTTTCAGTATCAATCTCAAAATATGTTGTTTTAGGATCATATTTTTCTCCATCCAAGCACCAAGGTTTCATACCATCATTAAATGTTATCTTAATATTATCTGTTTTATAACACTCTACTCCATTTATATATGAAATATCACTTGTTTTTAAAACATAAAATGCATGAGCTAATTTAGCCATATTACTAATACTACAGAACATAACTTCAAACTTATGATCATCTAATTTCATATCACGATAAAAGTTATTAATACCAGCTATTCTATTTGCATTAGAAATAATAATAAATGTATATTTACCATTATGTTTAACACCATCAATTTCATATGTTACATCATACTTAGGTGTTTTACTAAATAATGCTTTTGTTCCATTTAATAAATAAGCTGCATGTCCAAAACGATGTTTTAATTCTTGTGGTGTTTCATATGGTATTTCCATAAATTTACCAAAACTAGCTACATAAACAAAACTTCTTCCATTAATTGAACAAATATCTATTTTTTTAACTACACCAGATAATATATCTCTTAAGTTTTCAATAATATCTTTACCAAGTCCATACATATGTCCAATATCATTAGTAGTTCCTACTGGAATATGAGAAAGAACTAATTGTTTCTTTCTTCTAAAATTACCATTCATTGCTTCATAGAATGTTCCATCTCCACCAACTGAAATTAATAAATCACAATCAGCAAATTCTACTATTTCTTCTGCATGACCAGGATACTCAGTAATATGAACTTCAGATTTATATCGAAATTCTCTTAAAACTTCGCTTATTTTCCCAGCTAATTTTTCATTTAAACCATGTCCACTAGTAGGATTAATTACTACTACACATTTTTTCATAAATACTCCCATAAATACACCCTACTTAAAGAATTTCCAAGGATCTTCATTTCGATCATCATTATTATCTTCTTCTTTATTGCCGTTAAGACTATTTAAAATACTATTTTCTAGACTTGATTTAGCTAAACCTTTTCTTTCTTTTTCTATTTCATTTTCTAAATCATGAGTTTTACCTACACTACTATAATCTTCAAGTGGATTAGCACTTTTTTCATTAAAATTGTTTTTAATAATCATTACTCTTCACCTCTATTTTTAAATACTAATGTCATTGGTGTTCCATAAAAATCAAATGATTCTCGTATTTTATTCTCTAAATAACGATAATATGAGAAATGAACTAAACCTTTATTATTTACATGGAAAGTAAATTTTGGTGGTTTAACTCCATCTTGATTAACAAAATATATTTTTAATTTCTTACCTTTATATGAAGGTGGTGGATTAAGTACATAAGCATCTCTTATAACATCATTTAAAAGACTTGTTTTAACAACTTTATCAATGTTTTTACTTACTTTAACTACCTCTTCCATAATTAAGTGAATTCTTTTCTTTTCTTTAGCTGATACAAATACTACTGGTACATAACTTAAGAATTGGAATTCTGCACGAACTAGTTTTTCAAATTCATTCATACTTAATTCATTTTTAACATCCCATTTATTAACAACAATTATTAGTCCTTTACCTGCATCAAGTGCCATACCAACAATATTTTTATCAAGTGATGTAATACCAGTTACTGAATCTATTACCAAAATACATATATCACTGCGATCAATAGCTTTCATACTACGTAATAAACTATATTTTTCTACATTTTCATATATTTTACCTTGTTTTCTAATTCCAGCTGTATCAATAACTATATACTTTTGATCATGATATCTTAATACTGAATCAGTTGAATCTCTTGTAGTACCCGCTACATCAGAAACAATTACTCTTTCTTCACCAAGAAGAGCATTTACTAAACTACTTTTACCAACGTTTGGTCTTCCGATAATTGCAAATTTAACTGGTGAATTAAGAGGTTCTTCTTCATATTCACTAAAACCTTCAACAACTAAATCTAATAGTTCATTAACACCTCGAGAATGTTCGCCACTTATTTCTACATAATCTCTAAAACCTAATTCATAGAAATCATATTTATGATCTAAACTTAATTTATTATCTGTTTTATTAATCGCAACTATTACTCTTTTATTAGATTTTCTTAACATATCACGAATTATATAATCATTTTGATTAGGTCCTTCAATACCATCAACAACAAAGATAATTACATTACTTTCATCAATCGCTATTTCAACTTGTACTTTAATTTCTTCATTAAAGTCACCATTCCCAATATCAATTCCACCAGTATCTATTAAATTAAATTTATATTTACCATAATTAACTTCTCTATAAATACGATCTCTAGTTACACCTGGTGTATCTTCAATAATAGAAATCTTTTTACCTACTAATTTGTTAAATAAAGTACTTTTTCCTACATTAGGTCTTCCTACTAAGGCTACAGTTTGTTTCATAACGCCTCCTAAACATAACTATTTTATCATAAAACCATTACTTTTGCTATATTAAGAAACAAGAATATTTTTAATAGACAATATAAAAACCACCAATATTTATTAATTGGTGGAATTATTTTAATTAGCTCTAAAAGAACAATTATTATCAGCAGTACATTCTTTAATAACTGTTATATAACAATTACCTGTATTACCATTTTTATTTTTTACATAATATGTAACTAATTTAGCTCTTGCTTCACCTTTTTTAGATACATCTATTGTAATTTTCTTGGATAATACATTACTACCTGAGAAATCAGAATTAAATCCATAATAAACTGCTGATTCTTTTAATGTTGCTGATACTGTACCATCACTAGATACTTTTAATGTACATGGAGCTGATGTTTTACTAATTGTTACATTAAATGTTGGTGAATTCTTAGTATTACCAGCATTATCAGTAACAGTAATAACTTGATTAGATTTACTTGATGTATATTTCTTACATACTTTTGATTGTTTACATCCACTTAAACTATCACTACATGTTGCACATACACTAACTTCTTTAGAAGATGTTATGTTTTTATCACTAGTAAATGTTATATTAGGAGCTTCTTTATCTATCTTTGTTGTTATTTCCTTAGTTACTTCTAAGTTACTCTTATCTTTAACTACTACTGTTACTTTAGTTGTACCAGTATCTGAAACAACTATTTTATTATTAGTTACATCCTTATATGTACATGAACCATTACAATTAATAGCATATTTAAGTGATGTTACACTAGTATCTGTTTTAGGTACTACAGTTATTGTTACATCTTTATTAGTCCAATTAGTAGTACTAGCTTTTAAACTAAGAGATAATTCATGTTTAATCTCTGGTCCTTCTACCTTAATTGGTATTTGTTTTTCTTTAGTTTTACCTTCTATTGTATAAGATATAGTAATTGTTGCTTCACCAGGACCAACAGCAGTTATTTCACCATTATCATCAACTGTTACAACAGCAGGATTTGAACTTGTGAAGTGAGATTCAACACTACTTTCTGTATCAACAACTTTATAAGAAATATATTCTTTATTACCAGTTTTTAAATTATAAGTTGCCTGATTTAATTCAATATCACCTTTTGGATCATCCTTACGTAATAAAACAACTAATAAGATAGCTAAAACTATCAAAAGAAGAATTATTATTCCAAATTTTATAATAGCTTTAGTTTTTTTATTATCATCATCAGATGGAGCCATTACTTCATCTTCATCATCAGAAGAACCATAAAAATCTGAATAATCTTCTTCATCTTTTTCTTCTTCATCCTCAAGTTTTAATTTCTTTTTAGCTACTTTTTTAGTTCCTTTCTCACTTAATTGATTAAATGAAGTATAGAAATCACCATTATCACTATTGGAGTTTTTGTTTTTTACTTTAACTTCTTCATCGTCTTCTGTATACATATACCCCTCCATTCTACAAAATAATAATAGCATAAAAGATATTTAATATCAACAAAAAAGGATTAATATAATTAACCCTTGTCAATATGAATGTCTAATTGATTATATGGAATAATTATACCATCTTGATCAAACTTATTCTTTAAGTTTTCCAATAAATCAAACTTGGTATTCCAGTAATCATCTTTATTAACCCAAACACGAATAGTATATTCCATACTACTTTCTTTATAGTTAGTTAATCTAACAAAAACATCTTTTTCTTTATCAATTCTTTTTTCTTTAGAAATTACACTATCAATACTCTTTTTAACATCATCAATTTTATTATTATAAGATACATCAATACTAATATCTAACCTTCTTTCTGGTTGATTAGAGAAGTTAATTGATGATTGATTAGCTAAATTACCATTAGGAATAGAGACTGTTCTATTATCAACAGTTAATAATGTTGTATAAAATAATGAAATATTAGTTACAACACCAGCATCGGTATGTGTATCAATAAAATCTCCTACTTTAAATGGTTTAAAGATTAATATTACTAATCCACCTGCAATATTAGATAATCCTCCTTGCATAGCTAAACCAATTGCAACACCAGCTGAACCAATTAAGGCAACAATTGATGCAGAAGGAATACCTATAACACCAGCCATAATAACTAGTAGTAATATATTTAAAGCTGCTTTAGTAAAACTAAGTAAGAAACTAGCTACACTCTTATCTAATTTTTTATAAACACGACTTTTACTAATTAATTTAATTATTAATTTAATTAATTTACCACCAACAAATAATATAACCAAAACATACACAAGTTTAATACCTGCATTTACCCACAAATCATTTAATTTCTCTAATAACTTATCCATATTATTTCTCCTTTTTAACTTTTTCTACAATATCATATAATTTATTAATAGCTTCCATTGGTGTTAATTCAAGTGGATTTACTTTACTAATTTCATCAAGTAATTCTTTATGAGAATTTTCTTCACTAAAATCAAATGATGTTTGCATAACATTACTTACTTTTTTATTCTTACTACTATTTTCATGTTGAAGTAATATTTCATTAGCTCGATCAATTACTTCTTTAGGTAGTTTAGCAAGTGATGCAACATTAATACCATAACTCTTATCAATTGCTCCATCCATTACTTTATGTAAGAAAACAATATTACCATTATTTTCTTCTGCACTAACATGAACATTCTTTATTTTAGATAGTTTTTTAGACATACTTGTAAGTTCATGATAATGAGTAGAAAACATTGTTTTAGCATGAATATTATTGTGAATATACTCAAGTATTGCTTCAGCTAAACTCATACCATCATATGTAGCTGTTCCACGACCTAATTCATCAAATAAGATTAAACTATTTTCTGTTGCATCAGTAATAGCTCTGTTAGCTTCTTTCATTTCAACCATGAAAGTACTTTCTCCACCAACTAAGTCATCACTTGCACCAATTCTTGTAAATATTTTATCAAAGATTGGAATAATACACTTCTTACATGGAACAAATGAACCTATTTGAGCCATTATAACTATTATAGCAAGTTCTCTCATATAAGTACTTTTACCAGCCATATTAGGTCCAGTTATTAATAAAATATCTGTTTTCTCATCCATTTTAACATCATTAGGAACATAATCATTTTTATTAACCTTTTCTACTACTGGATGACGACCTTCTGTTATATCAATTATTCTTTTGTCAGTAATCTCTGGTCTTACATAACTATTAGCTTCACTAACGTTAGCAAAAGCAAGTAACATATCTAATTCACTAAGAGTTAAACTAATTTCTTGTAAATCATTGATATACTTTTTAGCAATATCACGTATCTCTACAAATAAATTATACTCTAAATTTATTATTTTTTCTTCAGCTCCTAAAATAATTTGTTCTTTTTCTTTTAATTCAGGAGTTATATATCTTTCACCAGTTGTAAGTGTTTGTTTTCTAATCCATCCCCACTCATCTTTAATAAGGGGAATATTTCCTTTACTAACTTCAATATAGTAACCAAATACTTTATTATAACCAATTCTTAAGTTTTTTATTCCTGTTCGCTCTTTTTCAGAGTTTTCTATACCAATAATAAAGTCTTTACTATTTTTTCTAACACTTTTTAGTTCATCTAATTCACTATTATAACCTTCTTTAATTAAATCACCATCATGTAAAGTAATTGGTGCATCAAGGTTTATTGAACGATCAAGTAAATCACATAATTCATCTAGTGTTTTAATATCTTTATCATAATGAATATTAGTTAAAATATTTTTAATATCTGGTAATACTTTTAAACTACGTAATAATTGTAGCATATCTCTTGCATTAACATTACCATAACTAATTCTTCCACAAAGTCTTTCTAAGTCATACACTTCATTTAAAAAGTGGCCTAATTCTTCTTTATAAATAAATTCAGTAAGAAGTTTAGAAACTATATCATATCTTCTTTCAATTTCATCACGCTTGCATAATGGACTTTCAATATTTCTTTTTAAGAAACGACTTCCCATAGCTGTTTTAGTTTTATCAAGTAACCAAAGAAGTGAATATGTTCTAGAGTTATCACGAATAGTTTCTGTTAATTCCAAATTTCTTTTAGTATGAATATCAAATTGTAAATAATCACTTTCATGGTAGAAATTAGCTTTCTTTAAATGAGTTAATGTTACTTTTTTAGTCTCAGTAACATATGCAAGTAAATGTTTAATACCAGTAATTAATCTAATATCACTAACATCTTTATAAATATATTCATAATCTTTATCTTCACATAAATTATCAGTTATTGTAACTAAGATATGATATGTATTTTTAAGTTTATATATCAATTCTCGATCTATTTTATCATTACAAATTAACTCTTTAATATTTTTATTAACTATTTCTTTTAATAAATCAACATCATTATCAAGTATTATAGTATTAATTTCACCAGTTGAAATATCTGCAAATGATAAACAAAATGAATATTCAAAATCATATACACTAGCTAAATAATTATTACTTTTTTCATCTAGCATATTATCAAGAATAGTTCCTTTGGTGATTACCTCTATAACATCACGATCGACAATTCCTTTAGCTTCTTTAGGGTCTTCCAACTGTTCACAAATAGCTACCTTATAACCTCGATCTAATAATTTTTGCATATATGTTTCATAAGCATGATATGGAACACCACACATTGGAACACGTTCTTCAAGTCCAGCATTTCTTCCTGTTAAAGTAAGTTCAAGTTCATGTGAAACTAATTCTGCATCATCAAAAAACATTTCGTAAAAATCACCTAAACGATAAAAAATAATAGTATCTGGATACTTATCTTTAATCTCTAGATAGTGAGCCATCATTGGAGATACTTTACTACGATCAACTTCTGTTCTTTTCATACTCTCACCTACTAATGTTTATTATATCAAAATTACGATATAAATGATTATTTTTAACAAAAAATAGACATAATTTTAATAAATAAAAAAGAACTTTATGTTCTTTATTTATTTCTATTTTTATTTCTTAATCTTTCTAATGTCTTTTCTTTTAATTCTTCTAATCTTTCTTTATTATAATCAAATAGTTTTTCTGTTATATCAAATCCATCTTCAATACCTAAATACATCATAATAGAATATATATTTCCTAAACCAACTATATCTTCATAAAAGAATGGACTTAATCCAATAGAAAGATCATCTTCTTTAATTGTTTCAATCATCATATTATCATCAATTAAACCATTATTAGCTATTGGAATCATAATAAAATTACGTTTATCTAAATCAAATGCAACTGGTAATACTTGTCCACTATCAACATTAGTTATTGCCACAAATGATCTAATAACATCATTAACATTATATCCATGTAAGGTAAATGCATTACCAAAATATCTTACTATTTGATATAAACCCTTTATTTCATTACTAAATATTTTTTCTTCTTCTGGATTATATAAAATAGATTTCTTTACTCCATCTTTCTCTAAATAAACACGAAATACATCACTACGAAATACACTAGCACCAACTTTAATATCATAATCAGGATAAATTTTCTTAATATCATTAATTATTTTATCTTCCATACACCCTCCTTGGCTAAATATGATAAATAAAAAAGTAATTGTTGTCAATAAAAAAAGTGTTTTCAACACTTATTTTTTCATAGTTTTAGCTTTATTAAGATTTTCAAGAATAATTCTTACATCACGGCAATAAACACCTAAATCCATTCCTTTATTAATAGTTTCTTGTAGATATTTATAATTTTCATAACTAGAACTTATAGTTGGATCATCTGAAACGTAATCATTCATTATTTCTTCATCAATTAATCCATCATCAGTTAGTGGAAATTGAATAAATTCATCGTTAATAACATCATAACCATATGGTAATACTTCTTTATTATCATTTAATTTACCAAAGAATAATTTAACTCTATTACTTACTTGATATGATTTTAAGAAATAATTAGTTGTATCAATATAATCAAATGAATTACTACATGGTTTAAAGTTAATATAATCAAAATAAATATATTTTTTTAATCCATCAACATCATAAGTAAGATATATTTTCTCATCATCTTTTTCAAGTACCTGAATATCTTTTCCACCTAAATCCATTATTTTAAAGTAATCGAATTCTGATTCAGAAGTTTTATCTACTTGACAAAGAACTTCTTTACCATCTAAATTACCATGAATAATATGTTTATAACCTGGTAAATAGATAATTCTTTCTTTATCTTTTCCATTTTCATCAACCATATTGGTAAATAATGGTGTACTTTGACATAATCTATCATCAAATATACTGATAAATTCTTCTCTTACACCCCATTTAACTTCTCTACCATCAAATAGTTCATATATGTTAAGACCCACTGGAGTACGTTCTAGGACATCATCTAAATAGTATGGCAATCCCTTTTTTCTCATTAAATAACGATCTTCTTTTCTCATATTATCTCCCTAACTTTATATTAATGGAAATAAGAAATTTTGTAAATAAAAAAGTGTCTATTTTTTATAGACTTTTTCATTTTCTTTTCTTAATGATGATTCAGCTAATAAATAATCTACAAAAGATAATTTTTGAAGATAACTATCAACTGAATGATAAGAAGACTTTGTTTTTCTAACATATTTTTTCATCTCTTCTTCATCTATTAATCCATCTTGAGTAAAAGGAAATTTAATTGCTTTATCTTTATCTAAGTCCCAACCATATTTTTTAACAGTCATACCATCATTTTCTAATAAACCTGCAAAAGTCCTTACATAATCTTTACAACCACCTTCAAGTAGTTCTTCACGAATATAATAACTTTTTAAAAAGAAATTCCTTTTATTAATTACATCAAATACACTACTGCGAGGAAGAAAATCATTAAGTCCAATATATAAACACTTTTTATATATTCCATCACGATAACTTATAAAGGCCATATTATAATCAACTACTTGCATAATAAGATCTTCACCATTAAAATCTTCTTTTTTATAAAACCTACTTTCTAGCTTATTACTAATATTTACCCTATATAATACATCAAAATCATCTTTTTTCCCGCGAATAATAATTTCTTCATTATCGAGTTTATAAACACGACGAATATCTTTACCATTTTCATCCGTAATTACTTCCATAGGTGGTGTACATCTACATATAGTTCCATTATATTTAACTTCTTTTACTCCCCACAATGCTTTTTCACCATCAAAATATTCATATATATTTAATTCATCTTTAACTAATTCTTCTTCATAGCTATATGGTTCTTTTCTTCTTCTTAACTCATACTTATCTTTTATTTCCATATACTCCTCCATAACCCAATATAATAAATTAGAAGGATTTATATTAAAACGATTTTGACATTTTATGACAAAAAAAAGTGTCTATTTTGTATAAACACTTACTTTTGTTTTATCTTTTCCTAAACGCTCAAATTTAACAACACCGTCTACTTTAGCAAATAGTGTATCATCACTTCCACGTCCAACGTTTTCTCCTGGATGAACTTTAGTACCTCTTTGACGATATAAAATACTTCCAGCTGTAACTAATTCACCATCAGCAGCTTTAGAACCTAATCTACGACCAGCAGAGTCACGTCCGTTAGTTGAAGAACCTTGTCCTTTTTTATGAGCAAATAATTGAATATTTAATTCTAATTTCATCATACTTAACTCTCCTTTACATTAATATTTTTAGGATAATCTTTCGATAAGCTAATTAGTAAATCTAACATATTATTAATTAACTTAACTGTTATTTCATCATTTTTAATAATACTAATAGTCATTGTATCATCTTTATACTTATAACTAATAGCTTTCTTGTCAATAGAAATAATACCATTAATTGTTGTAGTTACAATACTTGATACCGCACTACAAACAATATCTTTACCAACTATATCATAATTACTATGACCAGTTATTTCTATAACATTTTCTTTTTTTACTACTTTAATCATAATTAACCAATTTTATTAATCTTAACTTCTGTATATGGTTGTCTATGACCTTGTTTCTTTCTTGTAGAAGTAGTATTAGGCTTGTAAGTAAAGATTTTAATTTTCTTTCCCTTACCATGTTTAACTATTTCTCCAGTTACTTTAGCTCCTTTAACATAAGGATCACCAACAGTTTCACCTAACATTAAAACTTCATCAAAAGTTACTTTAGAACCAGCTTCTCCATCTAGTTTTTCAACATAGATAATGCTACCTTCTTCTACATAGTATTGTTTACCACCAGTTTTAATTACTGCTTTCATAATTCCTCCTTTTACAAATTCACTCGCTTATTATGGTACCAAAAGGTTTATAAACCATTTCAATGCGGTTTGAATACGAGGATTCAAACATTAAAAATAATATCATAAATAAAGTATTAAGTCAAACAAAAAATGAAGATTTATTCATTATTTTGTAAAACTATTATCTTTCTCTTCATTTTCGTTTCTAGTAATAAGTCTATCCCATAGATCTTTTGTTTCCATAAGTAGTACAGCTAATGCTGGTTTAAGGATTTCAAATAAACTATTTTTTTCTTCTAAATCAGTATCTTCATCATACATTTTACTTACAGTATTACAGATATTATCAACAATATCTTCTATATTAAATTCCTCATATGGTATAACTCTTTCATCAAAATCATTATCTCTAATAATATAATTCTTATCTTTAATAAAGAAAAGACTTTCTAGTTTATAGTTTTTATATAAAGCAGTATCATGTCCACCATAACTAACTATATGAACAATAATTTTCTTATCTTTATTACAAACAGTAAATCCAAAGAAAATTTTCCTTTGAATTGGATCAATTTGGATATTTAATAATTTTATACATTCTTTACCTTTACGTTTAAATACTCTAATTGATTTTTTACCATGAAATATAATACCTATCTTTTTTTTCTTATCATACTTACATGTTGGTTCTATTTCAGTAAACTTTAAATCAACGCTTTTTTCAATGTTATTTGCATATTCTTCAATACTTCTCATTATACCCTCCCGAATCAATTGTTTGTTATAACATTATTATTTACTACGTTTCTTAGTTTTTACTTTAACTTCTTCTTTAGATTCAAGAATTTCTACTGTTTTATTATATAACTCACAAGTATTTTTATACTGCTTTATTTGTTCCTCGTTAAGTTTACCACTATCAATCATTTTTTGGTATTTATTACTCCATTTCTTTAAGTAATCTACCCATTTTTCTTTATCTTCATTAATTGCTAAACCAATAGCTGGTTTAATAACATTAAATATCATTTCTGCAAATCTAAACCATTCTTCATCGTTCCATGCAATTCTAACTGCACGATTTATCTCTTCAAGTACTCTTTCTACTGACCAATCTTCAGCAGGAATAGACTCTTCTACACTTTTTATATCTTGTGTAAGAGCAAATGAATTTCTCTTTTCCTTATATTTATATAAATGATATTTATCATCACAAAAACCTAAATCTAGTATATTTTCACCATATGGACGATCTAGTACAGTATCTCTTACTTCAATACCACCATATCCATTTTCTTTTACATTAATAGATACTTCATGTTTTCCACATGCAATAATAAATCTAATTTCTTTTTTATCTAAATCTTTATATTTATAAATAAATGCACTTCTTGCATTACTATAAGTATCTCCTCGAAAACTGATTAAGAATGTTTGGTTATTATCAATCTTTAGCCTTGAATCACCCATCCTATACATCATTTCATTTATTATTTCTTTATTGTAATTACTTGCAGCTGCATCAGCATATTTATCAAGATCAATCATATTTCCTCCAAAACCAATTATTTATTATACCAAAGAAAGATTTCTTGTCAACAAAAAAAGAGGCCTAAACCCCTATAATTTTATTAACTACAAAACTTGTTATTAAAAGACCTGCAACACTAGGTACATAAGAAATAGAACCTATCTTACCTTTTATAAACTCTTTATATCTTCATCATTATTTCCTAACAATGGAAGACATTCATCCATAAAATTACATTGTATTTCATCAATTAGTTCTTTTGTTTTATCTATTTCTTCTTGGAATTGTGCTTTTCTTTCATTACAATGTTCAATATATGCTTCTTCTTTTTCTTCATCACTTGATAATATTTCATCATATTTTCTAATTTCTTCAACATTGTATTCAATACTAGAATATAAACGAGATAACATTTTTAAACCTATTTTTAATATAGATTCCATTAAAGCAGGTTTAACTACTTCAAATAATCTATCAAATTTAGGATCTACTCTATTACCTAATATTGCATCATGAATTCTATAAGCTAAATTCTCAATACCATATAAATCTAATCTAAAATCATCATGTTCATTTGATTGTTGTTCCCACCAGCGCATTTTATTATTACCAGCTGGTTGACAACTTATCCAATTACTATTAGGTGCACGAAATTCTATTTTTCTATCATCATGTATTTCAACTAAAATTCTATCACTATCAGGAAAAGCAAAACTAAAACGAGTAAATTTATCACTACTATCTTTGTATTGGCCTATTTTTACAAAATGACGCTTTTGTTTATTCATATCTTCTAAAAGAGTAGCAACTATACTAAAATAGTCATCATTCTCAACACAATCTATTTCATCATTTTGATAATGGTCAAATTCAGCAGCTTCATGTAAATTTTCTCTTTCAATAATATCTTTAAAACATTTTCTTAAATCTAACATGATTCCACCTATTTATTTCTTCCATTGTCTTTTTCATAAAATACTTCGTTAGCTTCATGTATTCTATTAAGTCTTTCCATAACACGATAATATCTTTCTGATACTTTTTTAACTTCATAAGCTGTAGATAATAATTCTTCTTTTAAAGAATTTTCTCTTGTCTTAAGAGATTCTTTCCAACCTAATTCCATATTTTTAACAAATACTTTAAAAATAGCTTTTAAAATATTAGATAGTTCAGTCATTTCAAATACCCAGTTAATAGAATCATATGAATTTATAATACCATTAACTATTTCATCAGATAATTCATCAACAGAAAATTCCTTAGTAGTAAGTATTCTATTTTTACTTCTATCTGGATAACATACCATAAATTGATCATCAGTATGTATCATAGCTACTATTCTTTTCTTTGATGCTTTAACAATAATAGCATATCTTTCAGAAATATCAGTAATTGATTTTCTTTTTTCACCATCATCATCCATGGTAATAGTAATTTTTCCGCCATGAATTACATCTCTTTCAACAACTATTTTAACGTTCTTTTTATTAGGTTTATCAACTGCTATAATACCCATTTTATCATTTTCTTGTTTTACATATATATCTTGTTCTCTATCTTTTAAATATCCTCTTTTATTACTATTAACTAATTCTAATTTAGAATAATCTAGTATTTTTTCAAAATATTCTTTATAGTTTTCCATAATTCCCCCAAAAAACAAGTGTATATTATACCATAAATAAGTAAACAAGTCAAAAAAAAGAGGCTAAGCCTCAATAAATTTATTAATTACGTAACTAGTTATTAATAAACCAGCTACACTAGGTACATAAGAAATAGAACCTATCTTACCTTTATATGGAGTTGGTACTTCTTTTGAATATAAAACATCCACATCTAATAATTCTTTTTTATCTTTTAATAAGAATCTTAATTTTTTAGCTAATGGATCATATTCTGTTTTCTTAAGTTTAGTAATAGAGAATAATTCAGGATGAAATTTATTACCTGTACCCATAGAACTAATAATGGGAATATTTCTTTTAAAACACTCAGTAATTAATATCTTTTTACTTTCTAAACTATCACAACAATCTATTACATAATCTAATTTATCTTCAAATAATATATCTTTATTATCTTTCCCATAAAATATATTTAATGTTTTAATATGACAATCTTTATTAATATCCATTATTCTTTCTTTAAAACAATCTGTCTTAAGTTTACCAATATTTGAATGTGTAGCTATTATTTGTCTATTGATATTAGTTATATCTACTTTATCATAATCAACTAATATTAAATTACCAATACCACATCTTACAAGAGATTCAACAACATATCCTCCTACTCCACCTAATCCTAGTACTAAGATAGTTTTATTTTTTAATATATTTATTTTATCTCCAATTAATAATTCTTCTCTTTCAAATTCCATAATTACCTTTCTATACTTTTTCTTAATGCTAGTATTTTCTTTTCTGTTTCAGAGAAACTATCTTGTTGTAATAAAGCAAAATCTTTAAAATTATATCTTCTAAATAATGCATTTACTAAATCAGTAAATTTCTTTAAAGTATCTTTTAAATGTTTACCATTATCATCTGAAAAGAAAACAAATTGTGGTTCAAAATCAATAACTTTAATTTCATTATTAAAAACAATAAAATTACCAGAGTTTGCATCTGTATAAAATACACCTTTACTATGCATAAGGATAACTAAATGTAAAATAGTTATAATCATGGAAAAGAAATTATCCATTTCATCAGATTCATGATTATAATACTTTTTTAATTCATTAAAATAATGAGCTGTTGATAATCCTTTTACTGATATACCACCTTTATAATAAGGAACTATTATTCCTCTCATCATTCTATATCCTTGTAAATAACCTACAGTAAACTCTACTTCTGGTATTTCTTCTTGTTTTTGACATAATTTTTCTATTAAATTTAAATTTCTAGTATGATTAAAGAAAAATGGATATTCAGTACTATCTTTAACAAGTAAGTTATCCATTCCTTCTATTTCATAGAATGGTTTTCTCTCATCGTAATGGCCATATGGTCTTATATATTGAGGAAAATAAATTTCATTTAACTTAATATCTCTATAATCTAGATACCACAATCCCCTATTATCCTGTTTAAATGGTTCTTTGTATTCCATAAACTGACCTACTTACAATTATTTATTATAACATAGTTTATAAAAAAAGAAAGAGTTATACTCTTTCTACATCTAAAGTTGCATTAATACCATTTAGATTATATTCATCACCACGTTTTTCATTAATTATATTAACACATAATGTTTCTTTCTTAATATAATCAAGATAATTAGATAAACGAGTAATTATATCTTCATCACTACTAATATAAATATTAATACGATCAACAATATTAAAGTCTTTAGTTTTTCTTAAATTTTGTACTTTACTAATTAATTCACGAACAATACCTTCATCAATTAAATCTTCAGTTAAAGTTGTATTAAGAACAATAAAGTTATTATTTGCATAAGCAGCATCAAAACCTTCTTTGGCATTTATTCTAATATCAACCATTTCATGAGTAACAGATACATTATCTCCTGCTATTTCCATATTAATAGCTACTTCATCTTGTAGTGATTTAATTTCTTCATTAGATAAATCCATTAATTTAGCTTGGAATTCTTTAATATTAGCTCCAAACATCTTACCACATACTTTAAAGTTAGGTTTAACTTCAAAAGTCATATATGTAGCTAAATCATTAGTAAATGTAACTTCATGAACATTAAGTTCTTCTTTGATTAAATCAGTTAAATCACCAATAGTTTTCTTATTCTTTCCATCAAGAACAACTTCTGACAATGGTTGACGTACTTTAATCTTAACTTCTTCTCTTGCACCACGTCCAAGTGAAATTAGATCACGTACTAAATCCATCTTAGTTTCTATTTTATCATTAATTAATTTCTTATCACTAACTGGGAAATCAGTTAAATGAACTGATTCTAGATTTGTTAATCCACGGAATATTTCTTCACTAATAAATGGACATACTGGAGCTATTAACTTAGATAAACCAAGTAATACTTCATAAGTAGTTAAGTAAACACTCTTCTTAGAATCATTCAACTCACTTCCCCAGAATCTATCACGATTTCGTCTTATGTACCAGTTAGATAAATCATCTGATACGAAAGTAGCTAAATGATGAACTACTTTATTTAAATCATATTCTAAGAAATCATTATTAACATTTTCTACTAAACGATTATATTTAGATAATAACCATTTATCTATTTCTTCTCTATTTTCATAATCAACTTTAAAGTTTTCTTTACAATCTTCTTGAGATACACCATCAATATTTGCATACATTGAGAAGAATGAATAAGTATTCTTAAGTGGATTAAAGAACTTAGAATAAACTTCTTTTAATCCTTCAAAATCAAACTTAAGTGGTGTCCAAACAGGACTTACATATGGTAAATAGAATCTAACTGTATCTGCACCATATTCTTTAATAGTAGTAAATGGTTCTACTATATTACCACGTGATTTACTCATTTTCTTGCCTTCAGCATCTAGTAACAAGTCATTAACTAATACATTTTTAAAAGGCGCTTTTCCAGTTAAGAAAGTTGATATAACTAAAAGTGTATAGAACCATCCACGTGTTTGGTCAATTCCTTCAGCTATAAAGTCTGCAGGGAATTGTTCTTCAAATATATCTTTATTTTCAAATGGATAATGATATTGAGCAAATGGCATAGCACCACTATCAAACCAACAGTCTAGTACATCTGGAATTCTTGTCATTTCTTTACCACAACTAGGACATTTGATATGAATATTATCAATATATGGTTTATGTAAATCAAAATCATCACCAACATGTTCGATAGCTCTTTCTTTTAGTTCTTCAACACTACCTAACATTTCTGCATGACCACATTCACACTTCCAGAATGGGATTGGACTACCCCAATAACGACTTCTTGATACATTCCAATCTTTTGCATTTTCTAGCCAATTTGCAAAACGTTTTTCACCAACATAACTTGGATACCAATTAACTTCTTTATTAGCTTTAACTAAATCATCTTTAAATTCAGATACTTTAATATAATAACTTGGCATTGAATAATAAATAAGTGGTGTATGACATCTCCAACAATGTGGATAATCATGTTTAATACGTTGTTTTCTAAATAATTTATCATTTTCTTTTAAATATTTTATTACTTCTAAGTTTGCATCAAATACAAAAGTTCCTTTCCAAGGTCCTTCTGTATAACATCCATCTTTTCCTACTGGATTAAGTGAAGCTATACCATATTTTTTACAAACTTCTGCATCATCTGCACCAAAAGCTGGAGCAATATGAACTATACCAGTACCATCTTCCATAGTTACATAATTATCACATGTAACAAAGAAAGCTTTACCTTCGGCTTTAATTTCAGGAATTAATTGTTCATATTCCATAAACTCTAATTCTTTTCCTCTAAAGTCATCAAGTATTTCAACATCATCACCTAATACACTACTAACTAGTTCTTTACCCATAATAAATGTATATCCTTGTGATTTTACTTTAGAATAAACACTATCTGGATTAACACAAAGAGCAACGTTAGCAAGAAGTGTCCAAGGAGTTGTTGTCCAAGCTAAGAAATATTCATCTTTTCCTTTAACTTTAAATGGTACAAATACAGTATCTGTATCATCTAATTGATAATCTTGTGCAACTTCATGAGAAGCTAATCCTGTACCACAATGTGGACAATATGGAACTACTCTTTCTCCTTCATAAAACATTCCTTTTTCAAAGAATTTCTTTAAAATCCACCATTCAGTTTCAATATAATCATTCTTAAATGTTAAATAAGGATGATCAGTATCAATAAATTGACCCATTTTACTAGTTAAATCAATAAATGCTGCTTCATTTTCACGAACACTCTTACGACAAGCTTCATTAAATTTATCAACACCCATTGCTTCAATATCTTTTTTACTAGTAATTCCAAGTAATTTCTCTACATGGTTTTCAACTGGTAGACCATGAGTATCCCAACCTACTTTACGAATAACTCTTTTACCAGTAATTACATGATATTTACATAATGCATCTTTTAAATTCTTTGCAACCATATGGTGAAGACCTGGAAATCCATTAGCAAAAGCTGGTCCATCATAAAAAACAAATGTTTTATCATTCTTACGTAATTCTATTTGTTTATTATTAATAGCATTAATGCCACCCCAACTCTTTAGTATTTCTTGTTCAGTTTCATAAACACTTTGTTTACTTAATTCTTTAAATTTCATAATGCCTCCTATAAATAAAAAAATCTATAACATAAGGACGTATTACCGTGGTACCACCTTATTTTATAGATTACCTAACTTATTTTGCTATAACGCACAACCGTATTTATATTATCCATAAATAGCACTTGAAAGTGATCTAAATTAACTTAACTTATCTATTTCCACCAACCATAGACTCTCTAAAAGCACCATTAATTCCGTCTTTCGCATTTGCTTTTATAAATGAAATATTAACACAAAATTATCAATATTACAAGAAAAATCGTTATTTTGTCTTATTTTTAACAATTTCTAAGAATTTTTCAATAAATATATCTATAATTTCTTGTTTATTTTCACTTCTTGTATCATAATGTACTTCTATTTCACTATCATAGTATTCATCATTAACACTATCATATATTGATAAGAATACTACATCATCAGAACCAGTATTTTTATTATTTTCATCAGCTTTCTTTAATTTACCAGTAATTCCAACTCCATAAGTAGATCCAGCAAACATACTGACTTTTTTAGCCATTTCTTCTGCTACTTCACTACTATATACTGTATAACGATCAATAGCTTGACTATTAACACCCATTTTCTCTTTATATTCATTAGAATAAGTTACTGCAGAAAACTTAATTACTTTACTAGCATCTGGAATATTAGTAATAGCATTAGCAAGTCCTCCACCAGTACAAGATTCCATTGTACTAATTGTTTCTCCTCTTTCTATTAATGTTCTAACTACTCTTTCCATAACTCACCTTCTAAATCATTATATCATAAACAAAAAGAAGAATCTAGTTAGATTCTTCTGTGGAAGTACTTGGTGCTTCTACCTTAGGAGTTGCTGCTGGAGCTGTCTCCTTTGGTTTTTCTGGAGTAGGCGTTGGTGTTACAGTTGGTGTAGGAGTTGTTGCTGGAGTTTCAGTAACACTTGGCGTTTCTACTACATTATTATTAGTATTACTTTCATTATTTGTTGTTCCTGTATTAGTATTATTAGTATTAGAAGTTGTGTCCGTTACTACATCATTTTTCTTTTGTTCTTCTAATTTTTGAGTAGCAATTTGCTTTGCTTTACTGTTAATAACACGTCTTGCAGTAACATATTGCATCATGTTAACAGAATCAATCTTAACACCATAACCAGGACGAGATTCATGAAGAGTTTTACCACCACCGATATAGATACCTACATGGGTAGGACCACCTTTAGCTCCTTTTCCTTTATAGAAGACTAAATCGCCTTTTTGTAAGTCTTTTTTAGCTACGTATTTACCACGTGAAGCTTGTCCACCTACTGTACGTGGAAGACTTACACCAAATTCCCTATATATTAACATGGTAAAACCTGAGCAATCAGCACCCTTTGTTAAACTTGGTACACCACTACGGTACCTTAGTCCCATAAATTGTTTAGCAAAAGATACAATTGCTTCACCAGTAACAGAACTATATGTAGGTTTAGTATATGAAGTTGATTTATTAACTTCTTTCTTAGTTACTACACTTGTAGTTTTTTTACTGGTACTTTTTTTAGTTGTTTTCTTTTCAACCTTTTTTTCAGATACTGCGTTTTCTTGTTTGCTTATTACTGCTTCTACACCCTCAGTTATAAAAGCAAATTCATTTTCTTCCCCTTCTTCATCTGGGAAAATTGCTTCTTCTTGTTGGATAATTACTGCTTCTATACTCTCAGTTATAAAAGCTAAACTATTTTCCCCTTCCCCATATTGGGAGACCGGCTCCGTATCACTTGCTGTAAGAGATATTTCATGAGCTTCACCAGTAGTGCTTCCAATTCGACTAGCAAATCCGTTAATTCCAAGGAAGCCTGTACATACGAAAGATAACATTAGATTGCTTACGCAAAATAGGTGCATCTTTCTTGCAAATAGATTCATTTTTTAACACCTCATCGTATTCATTTTTTTACGGACATTGTCTATGATATCAAATTTGAAGATATAAGTCAAATTAGATTGACGTCAAAGAATTTATTGAGATAATTTAATAACTTATTTTCAAAATTATTTTAGTTTATCCATTTCTATTTTACCATATGTTCTTTTAGGAGATATTTCTTCATATGATCCTATTATTTCATATAACGATGTTGGACTACAAGAACGTCCATTAACTAAATTATCATATTCTTCATCATTTACTGAATATAAGCCAACGACTCTTTCTTCTTGTCCACTTTTTGTTTCTTTAACTGTTGTTGGATTTTCTGGATCAAATAATAAATGTTTAGTTGGATCATTACAATCTTTGTTTAAAAGAATAAATGCATGAGGTTCATCATTACCATATCCTTCTACTTTTAATTGTGATAATACTAATGATGGTATTCTAGTTACTTTACCCTTTTCAAGTAATTTTTTATATATAACATATGTAGCTAATGATTTTTCACTACATAAAGCCACATTCTGTCCTTTTAAAGATGAAAGCTTAGTACCAATATCTACACCATCTTCATCAACAACTTTATTCTTATCATAGAATATTTTTCTTGGTAATTTATTAGTAGATTCTTTACTATAAAAATATCCATGAACTGCAATATTAATATTAGTTAATGTATAAATAAGATTATCTGTTTTTCCTAACTTTTCACAAATAGTTTCCATATCATTTAGAAACTCATTATCAATTATTATAGTTCCAAAACCAACAATGGTATTAAATAACTTGTCTCCATCTTCTAATATCCCATTAAATATAGTTGGTGAACCATCAAACTTTCTTTCAATACTTTTCATATACACTCCTATTGTAATTATATCATAAAAAAAGATGGTTTCCCATCTTTTTATTATTTATAATATTTGTAAACTTTACCAGCTACTAAATCTTCTCCTGCGAATGCTTTAGCAATTGCATCTACTTTACTTTCATCTTTAGCAGAAACTAATGTAGTGTTTACGTATGAACTAACTACTCCACCTTCATCAGTAAAGTATACTTGAACTTGTTCACCATCGGCAAAGTCCATCCATTTAGCTACTTTATATACTTGACTATTTACACCATTATTACAAATAGCATAATTATAATTCCATCTAGTATCAAATAGTTTTATATTCCATCCTGTACTTGGTTTACCAAAAACAGTTGTTAAGTCAGTAATAACTCCATCTTTTCCTCTAAATAATTCTGCATAGAACCATGGATCATTTGTTTTAAGTAAAGCTGTATCATAAGCAGAAGTTAAAAGACAAGTGTTTTCTGGTAACTCTAATTGTAATTGTTCACAGTTTGGAGATGGTTTTTCATCTTTATATTTAGTTCTTACTTTATGCTTTGTTCCATCAGGTGATTCTTTATATTCACTACTTTTATGACCATTACTATTATAATAATCTTTCCAACTCTTTAACGGAAGAATTGTTACATTACCTTTTTCAACGTGTAATGCATAATTAAAGGCATATGAAGTATCAAATAATTGTTTATTTATACCAACACCTAAAGTTAAATTACCACCTTTATGAATAACTTTTTCACCAAGGTAATCAGCTAATGTATCGGCATTTAAATCATTAGTACCATTATTAACCATATCAATAAATAATGATGAACAAAGCATAGCATCACCATTATGGAAACCAAATTGTAATTGTTCTCCTTCAAAGTCTTTCCAGTTATTAACTTCTAAGGAAGTAGCACTATTATCATTAGAAATAACAATATTACCAAATCCATAAACTAAATCAATAACAGTTTTATTAAAGAAACCTTCACTTAATGGTTTACCTACAGTTAAATCAACTACTTCATCACAAATAGCACTAGCAATATCATAAGCTTTAATTGCACTGCGACTATCATCTAATGGTAAACTATCATATGCAGCAGTATTAATAATAGGACCACCAGCAATTTTAAATTGTAATTGTTCACCCTCATAATCACACCATTCTTTAACTGGTAAAATAAGAGCTTTTTTATCTTTAAAGATAATTACTTTATTATAATTATATTGTAAATCAATAAGATTTTTATTACTAAATGAATCATTATTTAATGGAGTACCAAATGAAGTTAATTGACCATCTTTACCCATATACATTTGAGCAAAATCTTCAGCTGACATACTACTTTGTAAGTCATAGAATAATTTACTATTATATGTTGATAAAAGAATAGCTAAATGATCATCAGTAACTACTTGTACTTGTTGACCTTCATAGTCTTTCCAATTACGTAAATGGAATAATGCAGCTTTATTACCATTAAATAATACAGCTTTATTATAATTCCAGTTTTTATCAATTAATTCATAGTTAAATATATGATCTTCATCATTATAGAAGTCATGTAATTCACCATTTTCAGATAATTGGTTTTTAGCAAAGTTTCTTACTGAGTGAACATCACTATGACCAAAGTGTAATTCTGTATCGAATGATGCAGTTAAAGTAACTAAACCATTATTTAAACGAAGTTGATAATCTTCTCCTTCGTAGTCTTTCCATGATTTAATATCCATAATAATAGCTGAGTCATCACCTGAGAATAATACAGCATTTTGACCATATTTAGTATCTATTAGTTGTTTATTACAACTAGATAGCATTGGTAAACCAATAACTAATAAAGCTATAGCACCCATTCTTTTTAATACATGTCCTTTATTTTTATTTAATTTAACTCCATCTTTAGTTTTCTTACCAAAAAGTGGATTAATTCTTATGTTTTTTATTTTCATTTCCTATCCCCCATAAAAAATCTTGTATAATTATACCACAAAAATGCAATTTTGTCAAAAAAAAAGCAAGAATCACTTGCTTTATTATTTAGTTCCTTTATCAAGTTCTAAATCTAATTCAAATAGTTCATAATTCATTTTTGAACGATTAACTGAGTCTTCAAGTAAAAAATCTTTATCTTCACAAGACTTAATTTTAGCACCAATTGGATATATTACTTCATTATATACCCATTCACCTTTTTCACAGTTTTTATTATGAACTTTAATTAAATCTTTTACGATTTTTTCATATGTATCATCAAATTGAATAATGCTACCTAAATCTGCATATGCTTTTCTATTATTTCCAGATACTAGTCCTAGTTCTGCAGCTCCTGACCATAATGATTTAGAATTTTCAAATGCAAATTCATTAACTTCTACTCCACGATAATTATGATATATATATAAAGCTACACTCCAAGCATATAAATATTTAAATATATCTTCGTTTCGATCATCTATACGCAATTGAGATCCTTGAATACCTTTACCAAGAACATTTACAGTTGGTGTAAGATATAATGTAAGAAATTTACCATGACTATGATTGTTTTCTGGTAAAAATAAACCAGTTCTTAATACAATTCTTACATCTTCTTCTTCAGTAACCTTCTTAAATCCTTCCATAAAATCTCTATACCAATTAACCCATGAAACACATAATTCACTTATGGCAGGATCAATTTTAGCTTCTTCAACTTTATCAAAAGGAAATGCTACATCAAGATGATGATTATTATTTTGTATATTTACTACTTCTTCTTCATTTAAACCTAATGTTGATACAAGTAGTTTTTCTCCTTCATCTAAATATACACGATTTACTCCATTAATACTTTCAATTCTCATAACTTTCCTCTCTATGTTAATTATATCAAAATCAAACAAAAAAACAAGATTAACTTGTTTTTACACCCATATATCTCCTTTAAGTGGTTTAAACTTATATCTTTGACTAGGTCTATAACCTTGTTTTATATTTATATTTGTTGTTTTTTCACAATATTTAACTATTTTCTTTCTAAAATTAGATTTATCAACAGTCTTTTCAGTAATTAATTCATATAAGATACGAACATCTTCTAAAGTAAATGATTCACCCATAAACTTAAAGATAATATCTGTATGATCTATATTACCACGTATTCTTTTATAAGCTATTAATAGCATAGCTAAAGTAAGTATTAAGTCTTTATCATTAGTTTTATATTCTCTTGTATACTCAATATTATTATTAGATTCTATTTCAATAGTTTGATATTCTATCTTTTTATCTCCAAAAGTAACTAAATTATTATTTTCTACTTTAAAATCAATTAACTGATAACTATCATCTAATTTAACTATATTATTTTCATTAGTAATAGCTAAATAGATAATATTAACTTTACCTTCATAATCTAAAGTATAAACTTGTTCTAAATGAAAGGTACTAGTTCCCGTAATACTTTCAAGATTTTCTCTAACTTCTTTTTTTAATTCTTTACCATCATAATTCATAATTGGTAAATGATTGGATAAATCAGTTAATACTTTAATCTTTTTAATATCATTTTTTCTAATATTATCATTTTTCTCACTATCTAGTACGAACATGCATGTCACGATATTTACTGACATATTCCATCATCTCCTCACTAATTATAATAGATACTTCTGATAAGAAATTAGCAAAACTATCGAAGTTTAAGTATGTGGTTTTACCACATGTATTTTGATTTAAACAACGAATATTAAATTTTAATTTCTTTTTATCTACTTTAACTGGAAAATAAGCTAAAGCTTTACTTAAAGTATTAACATCTAAATTAAATCTTTCTACTAAACTATTATTTAAATAATCATAATCTTTATATACTAATTTGGTTGGCTCTTCAAAAATATTTCGATTAGGATATAAACTAGGTATATATTCTGTTAAATAATGATAATCTAAAAGAATATGTACTAGAAAGCCAATATTAATATCTTTACTTAAATCTAAATTTTCTACAAAATATTTAACATCAGGAATAAATAAAGGTCCATAGACTAAACGATGATGACTATCTTTTTCCTTCATAATATCAGGAAGTAAATTACCACGATAATAATCAAAACTATTAATACCTAAACTTTTACTAACTTCCTTAGCTACTATCATATGTGCACTAATATTTGGCATAATTATCTCCTTATTCTAGTATCAATTAATTTCTTAACTTTACTTGTTTGTTCTAAAATATCTAAATCAGTGCAATCAACCATATATAATTTATTATTTAATAGATTATTCTTTTCCATATATAGATATGTTTCTAAATAAAGTAAATTATATAAATAAGTATATTTATCATATTCATCTTGTATTTCTCTTAAACTAACTCTTCTTTCTAATTCATCTTTATCATTATTAATTAGAAAGATTACTTGATTATCAGTATTTTTTAAGTAATTAACTAACTTATTAACTCTATCAATTAAACTAATATCAAAGACAAATAACTTAGAAATATTTTTATCTCTATCTAATAAATCATAACCTAATAAATTATCAATAACACCTGTTTTACCAACTGCATCTGTTCCTTCTAATATTATCATAATTATCTCCTCTTTTTCAATACTTTCTCTTCTTTTAAATTGTTAACATAATCAATAATTTCATCTTCATTAGTAATGAATCTAACTTCAACATTTTCGTTTAATTCTTTACAAGTTAAAATTGGAAACCAATATTCACCTTGTATTTGATAACTTGTAATATTAGGATCACAAAATATTACTATTTTCTTTCCATGATGAGCTGCATAAATAAGTTCAGTAACTGATGCAATAGCAGAATATTTAGTTAAGTTACACAATATTATGTCACATCTATCAATTTGTTTTAATTCTTCATAAACAACATTTTCACATACATTCTTACCAGGATTTTCTTTTTCATAGTAGAACCCTCCTACGTACATAACATCTGGATTACTTTCTAATATTACACCATCAGATGCATATACTGTATCACGTATATTACCAACTATTTTACTTCTAACATCATCCTTTAACATTTCACATACATTTTCTCTATTAATAAATTCATGTCTTACTTTATAAGTTCCTGAATAAAATATTTTAATCATTTTTACCATATCCTTTCATTATTTTCATCCAATTAACATATGATGCAACTGCCATAAATGTCCAAATTATATTTAACATAAACAAGTACAATGCTTGATCAGGTAATAAGAAGTATTCTACTGCATAAAAGATATCATTAACAAACCATATTACCCATGTATCTATTTTCTTTTTCATCATATAATACGTTGCCACTAAACTAGATACTGTTGTAAATGAATCAAGTACTGGAAGTGGATCATCAGTATTACCAAGTATCTTATATAAAATAATTGTTCCCAAAACCATGATTATGACATATATTATTTTTTCTAAAAGATTACAACTTGTAATTTTACTTGTATCCGCTTTCTTCCAAAGAATAAAACCAACTACTCCCATTACTAGATAAATACTATTATTAGCTATATCACCATATAAGTGATTGAATACCGAGAAGCCAATTAAGAATAACATCTCAAGTACGTAGAATATCCAATTACTTCTTTTATTAAGCATTACTAGTACTCCTTGAATTAAGCCAAACACTGTTCCCCCTATTTCAAAAATCATGTCTACCATCTCCCTTTACATATAGTATATTATACCATATGTTACAAAAAGTCAATAGATTTATAGTATTTTTTACCATAAGTTGTAAAATTTATAAAAAAAAAGATAAGTTTTCTTATCTTTTCCTATATTTAATTGTTTCTTCAACTAATATTTTATTAAAACAATTTAATACTTCTTTATATAACTCAGCTAATCTATTGAAATCATAATTTGGATTAAATTTAAGCATTACAACTGCTTCTTGATATTCTCTAACTGCTTCAAGTAAACCTTTATTATTATTGTTTATTGCATCATTAATTTTTGCTTCAGCTATCTCTACTCTTTTTTCAAATGGTATAAAATCTTCACAATAAGAATTAGTTAAAATTCTTTGTAAAGCTTCTTTGGCAATATCTTCATATTCATCTTTACATTCATAGAAAATATTTATATCATCTACTAATTCAGTACAGCATTTATATACTGCATCATAGTATGCATCTTTTGGTAATCCATGATACCAATATTGACCTTCTACAATTCCTTTTATCTCATAATCAAGATTTTCTTTTTCTCCTGCATGATTAGTCATAGAACTAATATTTTTATATGCATCTGGTTTATCATATGCTTCAGTTTGTCTTCTTCCACATTTAATTACTGAACATTCTTTATCAAGTGATGCTAATACCTCTTTTAATCTTTCTTCATCAATTACAACTTCATATGTTTGAATACGACTTTCTGTTTCTACTATTATTTCCATAAATCCCCCAACTTGTTGTTTATTATAACATATAACATTATAAAGTCAACAAAAAAGATGCTATTTAAGCATCTAGGATTTAATTATTTTAATAGCTAATTCTAAAGCTAAATATGGTACTTCTTTTTTTACTTCCAAATTAGTTAAACCAGATAAACTTCTTTCTTCCCATTCTATACTATCTAAATTATCACCTGCATAATAGAAAGTAAAATAATCAATATTTAGAAATCTACATACTGCTGCTATTGCAGTACTTTCCATATCAACAGCTACACAACCATTTTCTCGGTAATAATTAATTTTATCTTTTGTTTCTCGATAAGGTGCATCAGTAGTCCATGTATATCCTTCTGTATAACTAAAACCTTTTTCATTTAGAACACTAATAAATAAATCTTTATATTTTTCATTTAATGGAATACATACATCATCATCTATATAATGATAACTTGTTCCTTCTTCACGGAATCCTTTAGTTGGAATAATAATACTACAATCTGGAATATTTTTATCTAATACTCCACAATTACCAAAGACAATAAATGTATCAACACCATTAACTTTCAAATCTTCTATCTGACTAGCTAATCTAGTTGCTCCTACTGCTGCCATAAAGAAAGTTAATTCAACATCTTTATATTTAATAATATAAACTGTAGTTCTAGCATTTGCACAAGCTAACTCCCCTACTTCTTTGGAAGAAAACTTTTCAACAACATCTTGATATAAATATCTAGAAAATACACCAATAGCAACACGTGGTAATTTTATATCTAGACAATCTTCAAACAAATGAATTCCTTTTGGTTTAATAAAACCTTCTTCATTACTAAACTTTATCATAACAACTCCTATATATCATAATAATAGATATTTTCTTTTAAATTAAGTCTTGAAAAGATACCATCTTTAATATATTTACCACCCATATGTTCATAAAATGTATTAGTAGGATTTCCTTTAAGACAAGCTATTATCATTTTATCAAAACCCATCTTTTTTAATTCATCACGAGCTACTTCAAATAACTTTCTTCCTAAGCCTAATCCATGATATTTACCTATCATATAAAAAGCAAATATCTCACCACAATTAGTAAACTCAGGATCTTCTGACTTACCATATCTACAAAAGCCAACTATCTCATTATTTATTTCTAAAACAAATTGTTTTTCACCATTTCTAAATCTTTCTAGTGCTCTTTTACTTCTTTCAGACTCAGTATTTTTCATATTATTTAAGTAATCCTCTGAAACTAATCCTTTATATGTTTCACGCCAACTAATAGTAATTACTCTAGTAATACTTGGTATATCTTTTTCTTCACATTTTCTTATTATATAGTTATCTTCTAGGCATTCCTTGGTAGTCATCAAAAACCTCCATATCCTTTTGATATTTTGCTCTTATTTCATAATCTTCTTTATAACGAAGATGCCACTGAACATTGGCAATGAATTTAAACATTTTTATGGCATAAATTGCATCTTTTCTTTGTATTTCATTCTTTTCTTTTTCGTATTTCTTTAACAATTTATCAAAATATTTTTGTGTTTTTGGTTCAACTCTTTTTTGTGCATAATTAATCATATAAAATCTTCTTAAAATTGGAATATCAACAAATATTCCTTCAACTGTCTTTATTCCCTTTTTAAATTCATTACGCATTAAATAATCATTAAAAGCTCTTAGGAATAATTCTATAATACCATATAGTTTACCTAAATCAATATCATAAGGACTTTCTCTTAAGAAAGTAGCTGATAAACTTTTTTTAATATTATTTATTTGTTGTTGTCTTTCTTCAACTACATATTGTTGCATTTCTGGATAATCTTCAAAGAATTTCATTGCATCATTTAAACCAGATTTATCTGCATCTTGTTCCATCGCTAATCTTGTATATTCATGGGTATAATAATTTGGAACAATTCTTGATATTGCTTCATCCATAGCCATTAAAAAATAATCATAATTTAGTGAATCATCTATACTCATTATTTCTACTTGTCTAACATGTTTAATTTCATGATAAATAGTTTGTGATAACCCTGCAAAAGCTTTCTTTTTATTAGGGGCAGCATAAACAGCATATGGATTTATATATAATGTATTATTAGATTTTGTATAACAACCAAGTCTTTGATTATTTATTATATTTGCTGTTAAACAAATAAAATAATCAAAACCAAATCTTCTTCTTTCTTTTTCAGCTAAACCTACTAATAATGGAACAGCTAAATTATTTTGAACATTAATATCATTTGATTTACAAAACTTATCTTTAAAATAATTATATTTATCAAGGAATAAATCACATAATCCAATTGTATCTCTAATCATTGGATCTATTGGTTCTCCTCTAATTAATCTATTTATTGCTTCACTATAAATAGCTTCTATATCAGCACTTGAATATTTATTATAATAATCAAATCTTTTTAAATATCTTTTTGTAGAATTAGATAAATATCTATTAAGTTGAGCAAAGAATAAAGCTAATCCCATTTCATCATTAGCATTTGTTATAACTACTTCACTTAGGAATTCACCAATCCATTTATTCTTATTTCTATATTCACCTAAGAATTCACCATCAACTAATTTTCTAAAGAATTCTCCATTACATTTACGAAACATTCCACGAATATTTTTAACATTATCAAAACCAAAATAATTACAAAAAATAGAATTATAATCAAAAGAAACTAATCCTTCATTTTGTAATAAAGTATTATATATTTGAGTTAATTTTTCATTACCTAATTTTCTTTTTATAAAAGGATTTAAAAACAAAGTATTAAGGATATTTTGTTTTCTATCAAATACATAATTTTCGGAGAATATTACTTTATCTATATTACCTATTCTATTATAAAAATCAATCATAGATTCTTTAACCATACGATCAATTTCCTCTTCACTAAGATTATTTAAATATTTATTTAATATTGCATATTCTTCTTCAAAAGAAGTAATTAATTTACTTCTAGTTTGTGTATCAAAACCTCGATAATATAATTCATCAAATTTCTTTGATAAAACTTCAGTTACATTATTTCTTATTGAAGTTATTGGTACATAACTAAATTCATTTAGTAAAAGAACCGATTTCATTATATTAGGATCATTTCTACTTAATAAATCAAGATATAAATCGTAATTATTATTATGAAAATAATCAAGTATTGCATATATTTTCTCTATCGAATATGTTTTAAAAACACTACATAATCTATTAACAAATGATACTTCTAATTTCATAGCACTATTCATATCATGATTAATACTATATCTTTCAACGGTATCAAGAAATGATGGATATTGTATTTCATTTAATAAATCTGTTATTCTCATAATATACTCCATTCTAATATTATTATACAAAAAAAAGACTAGATATACTAGTCTTAACTTAAATATGTTTTATGATATGTTACACCACTTATAACTTCTGTAGTATCATTTCTTGTTGAATTAGATTCCATTTCACTTAATTTACCACTTATAGTACTAGATTTACCATATAAAACTCCATCATAGAAATAGAACTTATTATTACCAGTATTACTAATTGTATTTTTTTCACTAATTAAATATGGACTTGTTGAATTAATATTACCATCTTTAACACCAATTGTTAAAGTACCTGCATTTTGAACAGCTGCGCCATTATTATTAGTTGATTTAGAAATAATAGTACCACCAGTTATTTTAACTGTTCCACCTTTATCATTATGTACTGCACCTTTTTGGCAATTAGTATTAGTTGATGTGATAGTTCCACCAGAAATATTTATAGTACCAGAACTTGCATCATTTTGTACTACACCTCTATCTGATGTAGCTGATGTAATAACTGCTGTTCCTGAGATATTAACTGTTCCTTTATTATAAATACCTTGTCGTTTAGATCCTGCTATTGGTGCTTCAATAGTTCCACCTGACATATTCATTACAGCTCCAGCATTATTATTAACAACACCTTGAGCAATATTAGCAATAGTTATTTTTCCACCAGTCATAGTAAATGAACCATTGTTTTCAAATACTTGAGATACATTAGATAATATAGTACCACCACTTAATGTAAATGATCCCCCAGATTTATTATTAACTGCAGGAATATATGTATTGCCATTTAATTTACCACCAATAATACTTCCTCCACCAGCGGAATCAGTAACACTTACTGAACCATAGTTTTCTATAGTAGTTCCACCTGCATATTCAAGAGTATGACCATTTAAATTAAATGTTATATTCTTAGCTGATGTAACAGAAATAGTATTAGATAAAGTAATATCTTTTAATAGAGTTATTGTTGTTGGTGTATTATCACTTACTGTAGCTAAAGCTTCAGGAAGTGTTCCATATTCTTCTGTACCAATTCTTGCTACTGTGTCTCTTCTCCAATGTGCATAGATATTTATATTATTATTAATTATCTTACTTGCACTTACTTCATTATCATTGGCATCAAACCATCCAACAAATGTATAACCTTCTCTTGAAGTTGTAGGAAGTGTACCTAATTGACTACCAGCTGTTAAACCTCTTGTAGGTTCTGTTTCAACCCCACCATTATACTCGAATGTAACAATAACATATATTGTCTCTAAATGAACTTCTTTATAACTTCCATTTGTAGTATGTTTCATTTCATATGCAGTTTCTATTTCAGATATCATTGTTTCATCATCAATTGCATCAGTTTTACCACCGATAACACCATCATAATAAGTAAAGGCATGAGTTGATACAACTCCATATGTTTCACCTTTAATAGATGGGCTCGTAACACTAACTCCATGACCTTTAGTACCAATTCTTAAAGTACCTACATTATCTACTCCCATCATACCAGTTGATGTAATAGTACCACCAGTTATATTAAGAGTACCAATTGCTAAATTTTGAATAGTTCCACGTTCAGAAGTACTTGATGTAAATGTACCGCCAGAAATGTTAGCTATACCTTGATTATATAATGCTTGTCTTGTTCCTGTTGCTGTTACAGTACCACCAGTAATATTTAATGTTGCATTTTGATTATTATTAATAGCACCTTGAGTTGCACTAGATGTAATATTACCACTTATAATAGTTAAATGACCATTATTAGCAATTACTGGATTATTACCACTATTACTTAAAGTATTATTTTTTAAATCCAAAATGATATTTCTACCACTACCAATGGTTATTTTTTCACTAGAATTAGCTAGTAACTCAACAGTAGTTTCATCACTATTAGTTACTGCTTGTATAGCAGCAGCTAAAGTAGCATAGTAATTATTACCAACTCTTGCTTTTTGATTTACCCAATTAGCATAAAGGATTACATTTCCAGTTATTTGACTAGTATTTCTAATATCATCACCAGTAAAATTACTGTTTAAATACCATCCACCAAAGATATAATCTGTTTTTGTTGGACTTTTAATAGTTTGGTTTTCATTAGAAGTATAAGTAGTTACTTGATTATTAGCTTGAACTCCACCATTAAGTTCATAAGTAATTGTATATAAACTTGGATTAGTTATATACAAATGATCAGTTATCGATGTTATAAAAGTCATTACTCTATTAGAATAAGTATAATCATTTCCCATAACTAAAGTATTACCACCACTTATAACAGTTAATATATTTTGTGCATCACTATTAAAATTAATAGTTGGTTTATCACCATCCATTACTGTAATAGGTGTAACTGGTGGATTAGTAAATCCTGAATAAGTAATATCATATACTTTTTTAAACTCAAAATCTAAATTAAAGCCATAGTGAGTATTAGTTGAATCATAAGCATTGTCTTTATAACCAATTGTTATATAAAAAGTTTTTTGAGATCCAGATCCACAATCAGTAGGATCATTACTATCACATATTTTATCTTTTAAAGTATAATCTGTTATACTAACTATTTTCAAATTATTAGGTAGTCCAGTCATACTTTTTATACCCATATATGTATTATTAGGTAATTGCATATTAGTAATTTCTACTTTATAGGTAATAGTTGAATTAGCATTTGGTAAATTTAATGCCCCAGATACTGATTTTACATTATATTCTTCACCTTCACTAATTCCACCATTAGATGCTGTTGTATGATTAAAACCAGTTACTCTTATATCACTATTTATTCTAACCATAGATATACTACCTAAGTGCATAATAGAATTTAGTGAAGACCAACCTATAGATAAACACATTACTAAAAGAACTATAATTATCGATATTATAGTTACTCTATTAACATTACTTTTCTTTTTCTTCATAATGTCTCCTATTTACCTTCTAATTCATCGTTACTTACTTTCAATAAATATAAATCAGTATTATTTAGAATATAGAATACTCCTTCTTTATGAGGAATTGTATTTAAATAAAGAATTGGTAAATTTAAGTTATCTCGTGCATCTAATAACTCAGTAAAACTTCTTATATCTATTACATTAAGTCCTCTAGTTTTTAAAGAAGAATTTGTTTCAACAATTAATCTATCATATTCTTTTAATTGTTTTCTAACATATCTATCATATGGTGTATATATATCAAAAGCACTTAATAGTTTACTAATCATTTTAACCATTAATATACATGTTGGAATAAAGAAAACTAATTCCAAAATCAAATATAATATGTTAAAAGTTACTTCTTTAGATGGCATAATTTGTTTATTAATATTTTGACTTGATGCATCTAAATTAATTTCAATAGCTTTCTCTGATAAAGGTATCCTAAGTGATACTTTATTAGATTCATCTATTTTATAATTTAGCCCCTTATCTACTTGAGGTGTTACTACCATATAAACATTTAAATAACTAGTAGTATCTACTCCATAAGTAGATCTAAAACTATTAGCTAAACTATTATAATAAGCATAATCTATCTTAATATTTTCTTTAATATTTTTAGATTTATCTTGTATTAATCTAGCTACTTTAGTATCTTGTAAAACATATTGTTTTTCTAAATAACGTCCACTTGTTTTACCATTTTCTATAACTAATTCACCAATTATTTTATAATCAAAATTAATTGTAGTTTTAGCATTCATACTAAAATTATAATTAAAATCAATATCTATATGATTAATTAGACTAGCTACATATGATTTATTCATTTCCAAATAATCTTCTGTATAGAAATTATTTTTATTTAAATAAACTTTATATGCAATACTACCATTTTGACTATAATCAATAGGTAGTGATGTTTTTCTAACTATTGTTTTAGAAGCGAATAAAAGACAAATGGTTAATGATATAAAGAATAAAACCATATATAAAACCCAACTGGCTTGTCTTTTGCTATTTTCACTTCTAGATAATCTTGTGTATTCACTAACACTTGCCCTTTTATTCATATAACTCCTTTCTATAATTCATTTACCCATACTGTAGGATAACCTATATATGGGATTTTAAAATTAACTGTTCCAATGACCATATCCATAGTTATTTTATAGTCATCCATTGATTGGTTTGCATCACCCTTAGTATAGAAGATAGTTTCTCCATTAACTTCTATTCTTTTAACTAAACGGTGTACAACGATTATTTTATTATATCGATATGCTATTATTTCTTTTAATTCTATTGTAGTAGGATCATCTATTTTCTCAATAATAACAACGTCGCCTTTACTAAGTACTTTTTCCATACTACCACTAGCTATTACAACTGCATGATAATGGAAATATCCAGAAACAAAGTAAACTAATATAACGATAAAAACAGTTGGTATTATTAAAGTACCAAATCGATGTTTATGATAATCTCTTTCTATTTTTATATCATGTGTTTCCTTACCAAAATACTTATATAATCGATACATTAATACCATTGGTAAAACTAACCAAATAATAGAATATATATATTGATTTGGATTAGGGATAATTGGTAATAAATAGCCATACATACTAGTTACAAAAACATATAACAATGTTGGTTTATAACCTACATTATATGATAAATAAGTACATAGTATATTACGACTTACTATTGGTAAGAAAACTGTTGCAATAAAGATAAATGTATCATACTTACCAGAGAATGTTCCAACATTAAATTTACCAACTAAATCTAAGCAAATAAATAATATACAAGTAATTACTAATAATAGTTTATCGCCAAATGTTTTAGATACTACCATGTATCTAAATATTTCTTTTAATATAATAGTTAATATTAAAGGTATTAAGACATTTAATATTCCTGATACTGTATAGTAATTATTAACCTTCGCAAATGATAATAAAATACCAAGTAGATAATATAACATAAAGAAGATTAATAAAAATATTATGATATCAAGAAAAACATTCTTCCATAAATGATGTCTATCTTTAGTATAACCATATATAAAATAAAATATTGCAAGTAAACCAATTATAAATATTACTTCTATATATCCTCTTAATATACTTGATACAAAATTATTTAATAAGAGCATTATTATAATTAAAATTTCAAAAATTAATAATTTTTTTGACCCTCTTTTCATTCTTCTCTCCTAAATAATCTTGTTAAAGGATATTAAGAATAAATCTTAATATTTCTTTATTTATTATTAACTTACAGATGTAGATCCATATACAACAGCTGTATCACTTAAAGATACTGTAAAGTCTCCATTTGGAGCATCAGATACTGTAGATAGTGAATCATTTTTGTAAGCAATTGTTAATTTAACTGGTACATAAGTAGCAGCTCCATTTGGTTTAGCTAACATATTAGTATTACCAAATCCTGAAGTTACTGTTTGTCCATCAGTATATGAAGCTGATCCTATTTCTAATGTAGCACCAAATAATTTACGGCAATCTTCATCAGTAATAGATCCAGTTCCACCTGAAATAGTTGTATGTCCATCATCAGTTGTTCTAGGAGTTGTTCCGCTTTGATAAGCACAAGAAATATTACCCATAGTAACTGAGTTTAGATATGCAGCTAAAGCACCATCGTTTACAATATAGAAATTATATTCTACTTTAGAACCATTAGTTGTATTTAAGTTTGCATTAGTTGTTTGAGAAATAACAAATTGTGTTAATCCTAAAACACCATTACTGTTACCAGCTGTAGAACCATTAACAGATCCTGGTGTAATACCAGTGCTTACAGTAGAGAAACCAACTTCCCATACACTAGCATCAACTTCTACATTCGCATTAGAGGTTATATTTAATCTAGTTGAGAATGCTGCAAAACCTAGTGATAATCCAAGAATTCCAACTAATAATGTGGCAATAGCAAGTACTTTTCCACTTCTTTCTCTTTCCATCATTTCACCTCCTTCTTTTTTAAGATATAGCGCATGTATAGTCTTATAATACGTTTCGTATCTTTACTTCTATGCTACCATAATAATTTTAACATAAAAAA
>JAEEGK010003312.1_pt1 | contig 40229 bp, 39 predicted proteins | sample 8958771 | NCBI WGS metagenome assembly JAEEGK01 (sample SAMN16246547, study PRJNA631951) | gut metagenome | biome: gut microbiome; feature: rumen; material: SC-attached | host: Bos | place: Iran: Karaj | collected 2018-10
AATAGTTCTCCCTGACAGACAGATAACCTATAACATAATGGCTTAATGATAAATGTTTGTGCAAGACTAACTTCCAGTTTTGGAAGAAAAAGTAGTGTTTTACTGGAATTTAAAAATTCACTTAAGGGGCTGTTTGATCATAGGTTGCAGGAATGGGAAGATTGGAATCCTAAAAGGTGGACACCTCAAAGAAATTTAGATATGTCTATGGGTGATGATGTGCCGTTAATTTATAGTTCGAGTGATAAACCCAATGCAGCTTGGAGTAAGAGGGGCATGGCAACGCCTACTTCAATGAGAAGCGTGGATGCTTCATGTGAAGCAATGGTGCTTAGAAATCGATATGAAGAAAGGGATGAATGAAGATGGCTATGAAGCGTCCTATGCGAAGGAATTCACTAATTGGTCCATGGGGAGTTGGTGCGATAGTACCATTTCCTAATGACGAATCTCTGATGATAGCTGGATTAGATATGTGGAGATATAACAACCCTGAAGATTTTGTGATAAAAGATGAGCGTTTGGCAAAAAGGATTGGGGTTCCAGAACTAAGATGGCCGCCAGATTATCGAGAAAGGAATGCTGATTCTGATAATTATCATATATCGATTCCGGCAGTAAGATTTCCCAAATGGTCATATTGCCCATTTTGCGGAACCATGAGAGAAACTACATATTATGAAACACAACCAGAATGCGACGCATATCAGTGGAAACATGGACGTAAATGTAATCCATCTGCAAGAATCAAAAGGAAAATGATTCCGGAAAGGTTTATTGTTATATGTCCAGAAGGACATATTGATGACTTTCCAATTGGCGAATGGGTCCATTATGATAGTGGGAAAGTTTATGATCGTGAAAACTGTAAGATTAGGAGAAGCACAGGAGGATCGTCATCTGGACTTGGAGGAGTATTCTATGAGTGCTCCTGTGGAGCCAAAAAGTCCATGGCTGGGGTAACAAAACCTGGAGCGTTAAAAAGAATCAATTATAAATGCAGAGGCAGTAAGCCATGGCTAGGTATTTACAAAGATGATGAATCGCCATGCACATGTGAGCCTGAAGAGCTAAGAGTAGTATTAAGAGGTGCTACTAATGTTTGGTTTGCCAATGATGTTAGTTCGATATACATACCCACAAATGGAAATGAGGATGATAAAAAAATCATAGGGATTGTGAACGAGATCTTTGACACATTAAATAGCTCAAGGATTGATGGGGGATTTAATCGAGAAATAATAAAGTTCATAGCTGATAATAAGAATGTGGATGCTGACAGATTATACACCGCTATATTGAAAAAAGCAGAAGCAATTGATGGATTGCCAAGTGTTAACGAAGATACCCCGGAAGACGAATATCGTTTTGCTGAATATAATATTTTGGTAAAAAGTAGCGGAAATGATGGACAGGAATTTCATTCTATTAATCATCCTATTGAAGAGTATGATTTGCAAATAAGAAAGTATTTTAATAGTATCTCTCTTGTTCCTAAATTGAAGGAAACACGGGCCTTTATAGGTTTTTCGCGGTTAAAGCCAAACAGCAAAAGTATATCAGAGAACAAGAAAATGCTTAGGCTTGGGGAGGGAAAATGGGTTCCTGCTATCGAGACATATGGAGAGGGGATTTTTTTTGAGTTTAACGAGAAGTTGCTTTCAAAATGGGCCAACAACTCTAAAGTAATAAATCGTATAAAAAAGATGGGAAACAATTACAAGAACTCATTCTTTGGACAAGGCTTAAGAGGTGAACTAAGACCAGAATTTGTTTTGATTCATACTTTTGCTCATCTAATAATAAATCAATTAAGTTTTGAATGTGGATATGGCAGTTCATCAATTCGAGAACGTATTTATTGCGAGATCGGAGAGGATAATTACCATATGGCTGGAGTATTAATATACACAGCTTCTGGAGATTCGGAGGGTTCATTGGGTGGACTTGTTAGGCAAGGCGAGAAGGGACGTATAGAGGATACGATTATAGCAGCCTTAAAGAATGCTTTATGGTGTACATCTGATCCGGTTTGTATTCAGTCTACAGGGCAAGGGACAGATTCATGTAACCTTGCTGCATGTCATAATTGTGCTATACTCCCAGAAACATGCTGTGAGAATGGCAATCGATTATTAGATAGAGGTGTAGTAATAGGGACATTATTTGATCCTGATATTGGTTACTTTAGTGACATAAGAGAACTTGAATAATAGTGTTGATAAACAGTGAAGGCCTGCCTTTGTGATATAACAAATCACAGGAGTAGGCTTTTTTATTATGGACAAATATATAGGTCTTTTGGTTTGTATAAATAATGGCTTGTTTGACGCTTACATTGCAATTGCAAGTAAAGATAGCATTTAAAAATTTAAAAATTCATTTAAGTATTGGATTTAAGGCAATATAGTCTTTTTTATTGGATAGCTAATATCATACTATTTAGTGGAAATCCACAGGTGAAGAATGTATGTTCTAAATAAAGCCTATTCGATATTTAGTATGGGGAATAATAATATACCAAAATATACCCCAGGATATTGTGGCTGAATGTTTGATTTGGTATAATGGGATAGAAGTGGTACAAGAAAATACCCAGAGGAGAGAGTATGTCTAAACAATTACATGTAAGAATTGACGATGCAGTGTATGAAGCTTTGTCGGGATGCAATAAAGATCAAAATATATCTATGCAAGATTTGGTTTCATCCGCAATTATGCAGTATATAAATACGCAGAATAAAGAGACAACTCCAGTAAACTCAGATTTTACCTTTATAGATCTTTTCGCCGGTATTGGAGGGATGAGGATTGCTTATGAGAGTGTCGGAGGACATTGTGTATATTCAAACGAGTGGAATAAATATAGTCAACAGACGTATTTTGCAAACTTTGGTGAACAGCCTGATGGTGATATAACTAAAGTTAATGAGAAAGATATACCGGAGCATGATATTCTTGTTGCAGGATTTCCATGTCAACCTTTTTCTATTGCAGGAGTTTCAAAAAAGCAGAGCATGGGGAGGGCAACTGGGTTTGAAGACAAAACGCAAGGAACGCTTTTTTTCGACGTGTGCAGGATTCTGAAAGCAAAAAGACCAAAGGCGTTTATGCTTGAGAATGTAAAGAATCTTTGTAGTCATGATAGAGGAAGAACATTTAAAGTAATAAGGGAATCTCTTAATGAACTTGACTATGAGGTGTTTTACCAAGTTATAGATGGTCAGTCTTTTGTTCCACAGCATAGAGAGAGAATTATTATTGTAGGATTTGACAGGAAACGTTATGGTAAAGACATTCATTTTTCTTTTGATATAAAAAAGAGTAATCATAAACCTGTCATGAAAGACATATTGGAACTCGAAGTGGATCCAAAATACACGCTTTCAGATAAACTATGGACATATCTTCAAGGATATGCAGCAAAGCATAAGGCTGCTGGAAATGGATTTGGTTACGGTATAGCAGATCCTAATGGCATTTCAAGAACATTAAGTGCAAGATATTATAAAGATGGATCGGAGATTTTGATTGAACAGGAAGGAAGAAATCCAAGAAGACTTACACCAAGAGAGTGTGCTAGATTACAAGGATTCCCAGACACATTCAAAATTACCGTATCAGATACTCAGGCGTATAAACAATTTGGAAATTCGGTTGTTGTACCTCTTATGACCAATGTAGCCCAGCTGATTTGTTCTAAAATATCAGAACTTGATACCATTACAGCTCATAGCACAATAATAAAAGCAAAAAGAATTGAACCTGTTGGAATTAATCGGAACAAAGAGATGCATAACACTGGTAAGAAAATAAAAGCTGTTGTATAAAGGAGACGCATAAATGAAGGCGGGATATCTGAATCAATACTTTGAGGCAGTTGCTGTAAAACGTTTGGCTGCAGTAGAGACCGATGCTTCGGTCAGTAATCAGCACGAGTATAATGGAGTAACTCTTTTGAAGAAAATGTTTGGAACAGATGCGCAGAAGAAGGTGGTTCCATCACATTTTCTATATATTACAGATGATGAAAATCCTATATATGCAGACGGTGAGTTAACATGGTATGATGCAAGGTACAATCATCCGACAAGAACTGAATGGAGATTGTATTATTCAGCGAATGAAGTTACGGAAGCTGCATTGTCTGAAGATTCTTTATTTATTTGCCTCAAGAGAGATGAATCTGCGCTAGTAATAATTGCTAGGAAGAACTCTGTAATTGAGAATCAGCTGTATTGGCTTTTTGATATAAAACCGGAAGATGGTTCAAATCAGTTTACCGCAAGAACTGACTTAAAAACACAACCCTCTGATAAAGTATCTTTCACAGCTAGGATGATACTTTTTGCGATTGGAATAGAAGCCCGTGAGGATACGGAAGATTACACAGACATGCTGGTTGCAAATTTTGGAAAAACATTTCCTACTACTAAGGAATTTTCTAAATTTGCTAGATCAACTGTGGAAGCAGATCCTATTCATGATCCTGATGGCACACTTCTCAAATGGTATGAAAGAGAAGAAAAAATGTTCATGTGTATGGAACGATACTTGATCCAAGAACGCATAATGAAGGGATTCAAATCTGGAACAGATGTAGATGTGGATGCTTTTATAAAGTTCTCTTTATCTGTTAACAACAGAAGAAAATCAAGAGCTGGATTGTCGTTTGAAAATCATTTGGAAGCATTGTTTACGGAGCATAAGATTCGGTACTCACATACACCTGTAACAGAGAATAATTCGAAACCGGATTTTATTTTCCCTTCTATAGAGTTGTATAAGAATTTGGATTATCCTTCTACGTATCTTACAATGTTGGGAGCAAAAACTACTGTTAAAGATAGATGGCGTCAGGTACTTGAGGAAGCAGATAGAATTGAAAGGAAACATCTAATTACACTTGAAGGTGCTATAAGTGAAAATCAGACAAATGAGATGATAAGTCGTAAGCTTCAACTTGTTGTTCCTAAAGAAATCCATGCAACGTTTACTGATAAACAACAATCTTGGCTTTATTCTGTGGAAGATTTTCTTGAAGAAGTAAAAGAACGGCAGATTTTGGCAGATAAGTATACAAGTGGTAGCTAAGTGTGAACTAATATGTACCATCTTCGCGCGATGAAGCAGTAAGGAAGGTACATATCAGACTTCACAAGTTACTATTGTTTTGCAAGTTTAGTAATGTTCTAATTTGCTTTTTTATTGTATCATCTGCAATACTATACGCTTTTATAACCAGATCTTCATCATCCGTAACTCGTATGCTTTTTTAAGCCCGTTTCTACGAACTTTAGCATCTATTTCATAAACTGTCATTGACGAATTTATATTTGCTTTAATTAACTCCTGTTTGTTCCATTTAGCCATTTCCTCTAGTTATGTAGAGCTATAATTCCTGAAGTCTTTATGTTTTGGGTTTTACTTAAATTTCATCTTCGTTTTATTGGCTGTTTACTTCATAATGCTACGATGTTATTAGAGAAAGTTTTTTAATTAGGAGGATATAATCATGAAAGCAAGAATCATAGGGATTATATCAGTTGTAGCAATGATGATCATGTTGATAGCTGTAAATGCAGATAAGAGTGATGCTGCTGCGTTATACTCTGTGACTTATCCTTCTAAGGCTACCAAAAAAACGTCAAAGAAGGCTACTTACAAGTCTAAGGCGGGCAATACTAAAGACAAGAAGGCTACTTATAAATCCAAGGCCGGTAAAACAAAAAGCAGTGGCAACAAGTCGAAGAGCAAGGGAAGCAAGAAGAAATCGGATCCGTACGATGTTTATAATTACAAGTCGGCAGAAGAATTTGCGGAAGACAAGTATGAGGAATTTATGGCTTGTGAGGACGATTACGAGGATGAGGACGAGGCGTACGACGCAGCGGAGGATTACTGGAGAGAGAATCATTGAGGCAAGAGATAGCTCTTTTGATCGAACATCTGAAGTAGGAGGTACGTGCTATGGGACTTTTCTCGCATAAGAGTAATGACGGAAACATAGATTTCGATAAGCTTCGTGAGGATCTGATGGATGAGTATGGTGCTCAGATGGTTTCTTTTACCGGGGCAATGGGATATTCGGACATGTGTGATGCGCAGGAAGCATCGGAGGATGAACTCCTTGAGCTGGCGCGAAGGGAAGGGGCAAATATAGAGAAGTATAGGAGATAATAATTAGGTAAATATATGAGAACAGAGCTTTCTTTTTGTAAAGAAGGCTCTTTTTTTACAAACTAAAAAATTAAACAGGGAGTAAGAAAAGTAAAATATTTACATTTTTACATTTTGGAGTTATAATAAATATGCCAACAAAAAAGGGCCTTGCAATTGCAAGGCCAAGTATCCCTATCAAGGAATACGTGAACAAGATTATTTTGATAGAGGATGCCTATATTGTCAAGCTTTTTTGTTGAGTAAAAAGGGAGGTATAGGTATGAAAAATAGCAAGCAGACATCTAAACGTGCTGCTTCTGCAGCATCAGATGTTCTTAGGGATGGACGTACTAGTTCTAAGTCCAAAACTGCTGCTGGAAGCGCGTTGTCGCAGAGAGCATCTAAAAAAACTAAATAAGGAGGCGCAAGGCATACATTATTGTATGCCTTGCATTTTTTGTATGGTAGGAAACATTAAACAATATTTAAAAAGTGTAGGGATAACACAAAAAGAGTTTGCGGATAAAATTGGTTTATCTCGACCGACTTTGGATTCATATATTTATTTATATGAAAATGATGAGATAATTCCAAAAGAAAGGTATGAGATTATTTTTAAGAAGTTGTTTGGTGATGGAGAGGTATCATCTGACGAATTTAATGAAAGATTTAAATGGGCTCAAAGCTTGCTTTCACGAGACTATAATTATGGAATAAATAATTTAGATACGTTAGCTGCGGATTATGTTTCATTGATTTTGAAAAATATGAAAAGAGATTTGATGGAGACTAATTGGAACAAAGATATATACACTTTTATTAATTGTCTTATTTCAAATTACAGGAATGAAAACTTTTATGTTCGATTAGTAGAATACTTTATTTATCTTAATGATATACGAGGGATTGATGAAATACAGGAAGAGCAAAAACCATACTTTGCCAATATCTATAGAGCTTTTCGTTCTTTAAAAGATAATCCGATTAAATACGATCAGAAGGATTATAAGGCATTTATTGATAGATGTAATGAAAATCATGATAAAAAAGTAAATGCTGAAAAAGATCAAAGGGAAAATATAAAAAAACGAATAAAGAGTATGATGAATGAATTTAAAAATATGGGAATAGAACTTGATGATGCAGAACTGTTGGAGGAATTACGGAAACAAATAATACAAGAAAAAATAAGCATTGATGGTAGTGATAAATAAAAAGTAACTCTTGTAGACATACTGATTATGTTGAGTTAAAAGGGAAATCCAATGTGTAGATATATTTAGATGGTATTAGCGGTTTTCGTTGCTATGAATCGTGATGAGGAGTTTGAATATTTACGGAATGGAGTGGATAGAATGAGATGTCTTACAAAGAAAGCAGAAGAATTACTTTGTGAAATATTGAATCATCGATTAGAAAATGGAAAGTGTGATGTGTCATACTGGAAAGATACGTTTGAGGTATTATCGGCTTCTGAAGGTATGATTCTTAGAAGTTTATTTAAAGAGTTGATAGAAGCAGATATGATATCTGTTGGATGGGGAGATAATTATCCATATATTCTTATGCTTTTGGGAAAGGGAATATCATATTTTGATGAGATTAAAAGAGAGGAAGAAAATCGTAATATGAATTCATATGTAAATAATTTTTATGGAAACGAAAATAATGTACAGCTTCAACAAGGTGGTGTTAATTCAACGCAGATTATATCGAATGATGGTTTTGAATATGAACAGGTGAAAGAAATAATTGAAATTATCAGAAAGTATGACGCAGTTTTAGATACGGAATTTGGTGAATCTGCGGATGATTTGCGTGAGAGTTGTAACACATTAGATAAAGCAATTAAGGAGAATCGTGGTAAAGAAGTTATAAAAGGAATCGTTAAGTATATAAGAGATTTATCAGTCAATGCAGCGGGGGGGATAATTGCGGCTAGAGTTATTGAGATAATATCTAAAATGACGGGGTGATTAAATGGATGGTATAGTACTACAACTGCAAGCGGAAGCTATGGGTGATTCTATAGATATCGAAATGCTATTAAGAAAAGCCTTTTTGGTCGCTAGAAAACTAAAATTGAAAGAATTTGAAGATTGGATATCTAATGAACTGAATGGTTATAAGGAGAAAATACCAGATTATCGTATTATTAGCGGACAAATAAAAGCATGGAATCCATATCGTGGATGGATTCCGGTTGTTATGGATGAAGAGTTGGCGGATGTTGCTAGTAAGAAAACTATTAATTCGCCAATTTCTACTTTATCAGAAGCGTATAACGATAGTGATGGTTCTGTGAGGATGACTATTCATGGTGCATTAACAGATTTTTTAAATGAAAATATAAATGGTTATCCTACAGAGTATTGTTTTATGACTTCAAGGGCAGAACTTCACAAGATAATTAGCGCAGTTAGGAATAAGATATTGGAATGGGCAATACTGCTTGAAGAAAATGGAATTGTTGGAGAAGGAGTATCTTTTACCAATTATGAAAAAAAAGTCGCTGCAAATTCAACCATAATAAATAACTATACTAATAATTTTTATGCCAAGGTTGACAACACGAAAATTAAACAGGGGAATAATTATGAAAAGTAACGACCTGTCACCATGGAGTTTAAACTCTAGGTGGCAGTTTTTTTGTCTACACAATCTTACAATGGTGTAATTTATGGATGAAAAATATACATCATTTGTAGAAGATATAGCACTACTTCAGTGTAAAAACAAAATTGTATGATAACTAGACGATATATCGAAAAAAATAAATAATGAGCCTAATACAAGCATGTTTATATAAAATGAGGAGGGATGTGATTTATAGACGGATTATTCAAGCTATTCTGATAACGGAAATAAGTTGGTCAAATTGATTTCATTTCGCATGTCGAAAGCGGTGGTTGTGTTACAATTAAAGCAATTCGAAAATAAATTTCTTTATAGGTGGAAATAAGTAATGAGCAGTAGAAAATATCCGGTTATTACGCTGTGTGGAAGTACAAGATTTAAGGATGAATTTATGGAGGCTCAGAAGCGGCTTACGCTTGAGGGCAACATTGTTATCAGTGTTGGTCTCTTTGGACATTCCGGTGACCAGGAGGTCTGGGAAAACATGGATGAAGGGACTTTGACAAAGACCAAAGAAATGCTTGATGATATGCATAAGCGGAAGATCGATATGGCTGATGAAATATTTGTGATCAATGTAGGTGGTTATATCGGTGACAGCACACGTTCTGAGATCGAGTATGCTATTGCACACGGCAAGACAGTTAGATATCTGGAGAGCTAATTATAGGTACGACAGCTAAGCGTAAGATGCGCTTAGCTGTTTTCTTTTCATTGGATATATCTTTAAAGAATTATGATTTAAAATTTCACTTTACGCTGATAAAAGCGCCGAAAATGCCGACATTTCACTTCTTGAAGAAATAAAATCGCCAAAGCGCATGTAGTCAAGCAGATCAAGGATATAAGATGATTTCCCCAAATTGTTTGTTTTTTATACAGCTGCTTCTTTGTTTTTAAATTCTTTATTGAGCTTTATGATCGCGTAGATCATAAGTATAGCGCAAACGGCTATTTCAAATATTCCCATAAATATAGACTTATCCGCTCTGGGAGCCGGATTAAATGCATTCCAGAATTTAGCTGCAAAATCAACAATACCGTGAAGTATAATACAGGACCAGATGTTACCTGTGCAATAATAGATCATGCAGAAAAAGCAACCGACCATTGTTGCATAGATTGCTTGCGCAATAGTTGCTACAATCAGTTCAGGACTATCGATCAGATTCAGTAAGTGGATAGCACCGAATACTGATGATGAGAGTATCATTGAAGCAAAGACTCCTTTTTTGTTGTTTCCGAGACGGTCAACAAATGCATTAAAAAAGAATCCTCTGAATACAAGCTCTTCCAAGACGCCTGTTCCCATCTGCGAGAAAAAAATACCGATTAGAGTCGGAAGCACAGTCGCAAAGGGTACAACGGGAGTTCTGGCCTTAGTTATGAGGTTTAAAATGATCGGTATCCACATCGCTGCGCCATATATGAATATGCCCTTACCCAAGTTTGATGTTGAAGGGCCGATACCTTTTTTATACATTTTCTTTATAATAAAATAGCTGATTGTCAGAAGTAGTATCCTGATCGCGAATTCTGCCATTCCGCCGAAAGGTTGAGTAGGTATAAATGTAGCTACAAATCCATCTGCGAAGATAACACACCCCAGCAGTAACACAAATCCTATGATTATTCCCAAAATCAATTTCAAATTTTTCATTATTATCTAGTGATCTCTTTATGCTGTGAGATCATGACCTCCTTATAATTTTTTGACTTTACATAGTACTACAGCTATAGTATGATAGACGTACTACGATTGACATAATAAAACATACTATATCAATCGTAGTATGTCAATAGTTATTTTGAAGTTGGGATTATTGCGATATTGCAGATGAGAAAAACATTGAATGTTCTTGTGAAAGGTGCTATATTAACTATAAAGAAAGCACCCACTCCAAAGTGGATGCTCCCGAGAAGAATTTAGCTCATGACGAGCCGCCTCTCTCGTAGGCCGACGAGAGAGGCATTTTTATTTCTGCTTATTATTTCTCTTGTCGAGAAAGTTAAGCAACGCAATTAAAAAACCACAAGCTGTAAACAGCAATGCTGTAATAGTCAGCATAATCATTAAGATTTCATAGTCTGTCATACGCGTCACCTCCCTTCCAAGATGACATCCGATAAATCGGAGCATCATTATGGACTCGGGAGGCTACCACCTCGTCATGGGTACTTTCTGCGGCGAACCGCATTTCTATTATAGAACATATGTTCTATAAAATCAATTGTATCTTACTTATTTCCACACATTTTTATTTAACAGGAAAACTAATGTGATATGACAAATCTAAAGAATACAAAATTATTAGAAGAAAAGAATAAATCCGAGTTTGATGCTAATGAAGCTTTATTATTTGAATTGTTGGGTAAATCTGATGCAGATGTATCAGCCGGAAGAGTTGCTTCAATTGAGGGCATGTTTGATAGGATCAGAGAAAAAGTTAAGGGTGAATCGGTTCAATAAAATCTAATTGAATCAATTCACCCTTCTTTTATTTACTGCCTATAGAATATAGCGTCCTTTCTTTTATTCAGTGCAAACAATAGGATCATGCCGAGTACGAAGCATGATATGATCTCGCCGATTCCGACTGTGAGCATGAAGAAGGGGATTGTTCCTTCAGAGCCGTAAACATACTTGATGACGAAGGGTACGATGATCGTGTTTGCTAATATCGGAGGAACGGGGCTGAGCCAGGTCTTTACTTTGTTTGAAGGATAGAAGCCGGGATCGGTGGGCTTCTTAAGGCCGTGGGCGATATAGTACGTGCCGAGTGCTCCAAGAAGTGTTGCGATAGATCCGAATACTGTGTCGAGGGGCATGCAGCCTGTTGTTATGTTGGCGATTATGCATCCTACGAAAAGTCCGGGGATTGCTGCCGGTGTGAAGTAAGGCAGGATCGTAAGTGCCTCTGAGAAACGCACCTGGATAGCTTGATTTGCCAGTCCCAGTGTGTTTGCGATGTGTGTCAAAACGACATAGATAGCTGCGATCACCGCAGCCTGAGTGATGTAAAGTACGCTTTTGTTATTCATGATTGTCTCCTTTAGTTTTGTTTAGTGTCAGGAAGGTCTCGAACTGACAATTACAAGTTATTATACATCAAGGACGGAAACCATGGTAAACTATTTTTAAGTGTGTGGTTCTTACGCGGGAATTCATGTATGTTCACACGAAACGGCGCAACTATAAAGGAAAGACAGAATATGAAAAGAAACTACAAGTTTATCATAAGTTACGACGGAACAAGGTTTTACGGTTGGGAGAGACAGCCGGGAAAAGACATGACGATACAGGGGAAATTAGAGTCAGTCCTTAGGAAGATGACGAACATTCCGGACGATGAGACTTTTAACATCATTGGTGCGGGAAGGACTGACGCGGGCGTTCATGCGCGTGCGATGACGGCGAACGCGGTGCTTGATACGGATATGACCGAGGATGAGATTCAGAGCTATATGAATCAGTATCTTCCCGATGATATCAGCGTAAATGAGGTGAGAGTCTGCTCCGACAGATTTCACGCGAGGTATAACGCGCTAGGTAAGACCTATAGATATACCTGCTGGTACGGCGCATCAAAGCCTGTTTTTGACAGGAAATATGTGACGATACTTGAGCAAAGGCCCGACGCGGACAAGATGAGAGAGGCGGCTGAGCATCTTATCGGAACGCATGATTTCAAGAGCTTTTGTGGCAATAACAAGATGAAGAAGTCGACGGTCAGGTGCGTTGACAACATCAAGATAGAAGAAAGCGGCAATTATATCAGGTTCTATTTTCACGGAAACGGCTTTTTGCAGAACATGGTCCGCATTCTTACCGGTACTTTATTGGAAGTCGGTTACGGAAATATAACTGCCGATAGGGTAAAAGAGATCCAGGAAGCGAAGAGCAGACAGGAAGCCGGTCCGACAGCGCCTCCGATGGGGCTTTGCCTTATGAAGGTGGATTATTGAAATGTAAACATTATATTAATTCTTGTACATATTTGTTGATTTATTTAGGCTTCAAATTTAAAATGGTGTAGGTGCCAAAACAAAATTTTGACACCTATATATTTTTGCTCATGTCGCGAAATGCGATAAATATAAAATTTTAGAGGGGTCTTTTATGACAAAGAAAATCTTTTCAATACTTTGTGGCATTGCGTTAAGTGCATTGCTTATTGGTGGCTTTTCTCCTTTTGCGATCGGTGCAAAGGCGGCAGGCTTAGGACAGGTAAATGTAGGTTCAGCACAGATTGCGGGTGAAAAAGTTATAGTAACCGCATCAGCTCCGGAACTTCCTGACAGTGACGACGGTAAGTTCTATCTTTTTGCTGAGAAAGTTTATCAGCCCGGCCCTGCAGGATCACCCGTGGCATCTGTGCCTATGGGACCTTCTGTTCAGTTCTCTTTTGACCTTGGGAACAAAACAACTTCATGCCACTTATACGACAAGTTCCAGGTGGCCGTTCTTCAGGGCGGTGCCTTTGTTCCTGTGTCAGGCGTGCGCTATATCAGCAATCCCGAGGTACTAGCGGTAGGCTCACCTGCAAGAAAGAACAATGGCAAAAAAGGTCTCATCCTTGACGGTGCCAAGATCGGTAACGGCAACACAGAGGCTTCACAGCTTGGAGTTCAGCAGGCTGCATACAACATCAATCTTGAGGACGTTATCGGTGGAAACGGGGGCGTTGTTTTCGAGTATAACGGAAAGACATACAACTATGATTCCGCATATCTTAGTCAGTACGATCATGCGATAAGAACCAGCACCCAGCAGGGTATGGGTGTTACGATAGTTCTTTTGAACCCGGCAGTGCCCGGCGAGGAATTCATGATCTCACCTTTCTCAAGAGGCGGAAGCGGTAATTATTACATGATGAACACTTCTGAGGATGCGGGACTTGAGAATCTCGAGGCTGTTGTTACTTACCTTGCTTACAGATATAACGGTCAGAACGGTTTCGGACAGGTCGACAACTGGGTTGTCGGTAACGAGGTCAACGCCAAGAATATCTGGAATCACACCAATGTTTCCGATGAGGCGCAGTACGCGCAGCTTTACGCTGATGCGCTTAGAGTTTGCTACACTGCGATCCGCAGTAAGAACGCCAATGCTTATGTTTGCGCAAGCTTTGACCAGAACTGGACAGCGATCAACAATCCTTCATATTTCTCAGCAAGAAGCATGCTTGAGGTTATGAACGGTATCATTTGCTCTCAGGGTAACTTTGACTGGGCGCTCGCTGAGCATCCGTATAATTATCCTATGAACTGGACAAGCTTCTGGACACCAAAGAGCGAGAAGACTGCGGCTATGATCCAGCATACGATCGATACTCCTTATCTTTCTATGGAAAACATCGAGCAGCTTACCGACTTCATGTGCCAGCCCGGAATGAGAAACACTAAGGGCGCGGTAAGGCCGATTCTTTTGACAGAGGTTGGATACTCATCAACGCAGGGCGACGAGGCTCAGGCTGCAGCGATTGTTTACGCTTATCAAAGAGCGGCTACCAATCGTTACATAAATATGATAGTCTTTAATAGACAGACGGATTATCCCGTTGAGGTTTCGCAGGGATTGTCGGTCGGACTTACAGGCATGGATGGCACGAGAAAGCTTGCGTTTGAGTTCTATCAGCAGATGAACGGCGCCAACGCGGGCGCATATGTTCAGCGCTCGGCAGCCATCATGGGAATTCCGGATTGGAATGCGGCAATGAATGCCAGATGATAGCGGAGGCCATCGTTTTATCGGCTTGACCCGGTTTGAATGATGAGCGTTGGGGAAATCTATGAGAATAATTGATATATACAATTGTATAGCCACGGCTGCCTGCGTCCTTATGGGCGCGGCAGCTTTTGTAGTGTCCGGAAAAGAGCATAAAAGAGCGGTAGGAAGCACCGACCTGACTAGCGACAATAAGGCAAAGACATCTCAGGGGCCGGCCAGAGCGCTTTCGAAGCAAGCCACATACATTATTCTTGGAGTTATTCTGGTGATCGCAGCGTTTCTTAGACTGTGGAAGCTTGGAAGCATCCCTCTTGGCCTTGCGCCGGATGAGGCCTCAATCGGCTATGATGCCTATGCGATAGCAAAGTTTGGCGTTGACAGAAACGGATATGCCTACCCTGTATATCCCATAACCTGGGGCCCCGGCGGAGGAAGCCCGCTTCTTATTTATCTGAACGTGCTTACAATTAAGCTCTTTGGAACAGGTATCGTCAAACTTCGCATGATTCCTGCATTCTGCGGCATCCTTACGGTTGTTCTTTTTTTCTTTATATTAAAAGAGCTTACGAAAAAAAATACTTATTCAAATGAGATCAGCCTTTTTGGAACTGCGTTTCTTGCAGTGTGCCCATGGCATGTGATCCTGTCCAGGTGGAGCCTTGACAGCAATATTATGCCCTTTACACTTGGGCTTGCGATCTATCTTTTTATGCTGGGAATCAAAAGAAACAGCACTTTGTTCTACTGCCTGAGCGCCGGCATGTATTCAATATGCATGTACAGCTACGGCTCGGCGACTATAGTAGTTCCGCTGCACCTTCTTCTTATCTGCATTATATGCATTAGGAAAAAGACCCTTAGCATAAAGCAGCTGATCGCAGCAGGCGTTACGTTCATGGTTATCTTTGCACCGCTCTTTGTGTTCTATGCGGTCAATTACCTGGGACTACCTGAGATCATTACTGAGCACTTTTGTGTAAACAAATTTACAGCTTCAAGGACGGGAGAAGTGTTCCTTACACCGGGACCGGGCTTTTTTGGCCAGCTGTTGGAAAATGCCAAGACTCTTCTTATTGCACTTACTATCGGTGATAAAAATGAGATGCTTTGCCATTTCTATCCCGGATATTGGATGCTGTATGTGTTCACGTTTCCTATCGTGTTTATCGGAATTGCTATAGGGATAAAAGAGCTGTTTACGCGGGATGAGACTGAATCAAATATCACATACTCCATAAATGCCCTCTGGTCGACAGTTCTTATTGCCTGCTTTATCATGGCGATTGCGATCAAAGCTGACGCCAGCAGAATGGTAATGATGTATCTTCCGCTTATCTTTTATTTTGTAAAGGGAGCGGAGTATATATACAAGAACGTACGCAAGTGCTTTTATGCCCTGTGCGTAGTTGTGCTTCTTGCCGCAATATCTTTTTCCAAGGATTACTTTACTGATTTTAGTAATAAAGCGGCGGACGTATTTATGCCCACCTACGGAGATGCGATGGTAAGAGCCTATGAGATCGCGGGAGATGACAGAACCGTTTACTCAACTTACGACGGCCTCTCTTCACCTTTTATGCTGGCTCTTTATTATACGGAGTATTCACCCGTGGACTTCCACAACACCGTTGTTTACAAGGACCCCGAGGATGAGTTCAGAGTAGCAGCAAGCTATGGTAATTTCGTATTTGGACTTCCTGAGGATGTGCTCACAGATGATGTTGCTGTTTATGTCCTCAGCAGCTCAGAAAAAGAGGCACTTGGAGAACTTCCAAGCGCCTATAAAGCCGAGCAGGTCGGCGGTTATGTAATTATTTATAAATAGATGTAAGAATCTCTAAGTGCTTTGATCAGAGATTTTCACTACTAAGCTCTTCCCACTCATCATAGAGTGCGGAGAGCTTTTCTTGTATCTCATTTTGCTCATCGGTGAGTTTACGGAGCTTACCAAGGTCTGTTCCGATGGAAGGATCGGAGAGAGCTTCTGTGATCTCGCCATCTCTTTCTTCGAGCTTAGCGATTGTCTCTTCGCATTTCTTAAGGGCTGCCTCCAGCTTCTTTCTCCTTGCCTTGTCCTCTTTTTGCGCTTTGTAATCATCGCTTCCCGAGCTTCCGGAAGATGCTGATAAAGCATTGCCGGGCGCAGCAGCACCAAAAGCACCGGCTGCGCCATTAGCAGAAGATGATGCAGCACTGCTTCCTATAGAGCTTGAACCTGTATCCGTAGTTCCGAAGATATTGTTCATCTTCTGATCAACGTGCTCCATGTAATAGTCGTAATTACCGATGTACTCAACCATGCTCTTGCGAGTAAGGTCAAGGATCCTGGTGGCTGTCTTGTTTATGAAATATCTGTCGTGGCTTACGTAGAGAACTGTCCCCTCGTAGCCTGAAATCGCTGATTCAAGGATTTCCTTACTTGTAATATCCAAGTGGTTTGTGGGCTCGTCCAGGATGAGGAAATTGGCATCGGAGAGCATGAGCTTAGCAAGGCTAACGCGTCCCTTCTCACCGCCGGAGAGATCACCGATCCTTTTAAATACGTCATCCCCTGTAAAAAGAAATGCCGCGAGAGTGTTCCTGATCTCTGTGTTATTAAGTGTAGGATATGCATCCTGAAGCTCGTCAAACAAAGTCTTGTTGTCGTTTAGAACGTGGTGCTCCTGATCGTAGTAACCAATCTCGACCTTGGTGCCAAGAGTGATTTTACCGGAATCTATGCTCTCAAGACCGTTTATCATCTTAAGGAGAGTCGTCTTACCGGTTCCGTTGTCACCGATGATCGCTACGTGCTCGCCTTTTTTGATCTCGAAGTTAATACCGGAAAAGAGCTCCTGACTTCCGAAAGATTTAGAAAGGTTCACAGCTTCAAGTACGTCTTTTCCGCTCTCGCAGGAGGGTTTTAACGTGATCTTCATGCTATCGTCGATGGTTATTGGCTTATCAAGACGAACGGTTTTTTCAAGCATCTTCTCACGGCTTTCGGCGCGCTTTATAGATTTTTCGCGGTTAAAAGACTTTAATTTTGCAATGACTTCTTCCTGGTGCTTGATCTCTTGTTGCTGCTTCATATATGCGCTCCACTGCGCAAGTCTTTTCTGTTCTTTTTTGACGGAATAATCACTGTAATTGCCTACAAAGCTTGAAACCAAAGTGTTCTCGACTTCAATGACTTTGCCTACGATCTTATCAAGGAAATATCTGTCGTGGGAGACGATAAGTACGGCTCCCTTATAATTCAAAAGATAATTCTCAAGCCATCTTATAGAAGACATATCCAGATGGTTTGTGGGCTCGTCAAGGATTATAAGATCCGGGTTTTCCAAAAGAAGCTTACCAAGTGCCACTCTTGTCTTTTGACCACCCGAAAGGGTAGAGATCTTCTTATCAAGCTCATCCTCCGAGAAGCCAAGCCCCTTGGCAACACCGGTAACTTCGCTCTGCCAAGCATAACCAGACATTCTCTGAAACTGTTCATTCATGAAGGTGTATCTGTCCATGAGGCGTGAGAGTTCATCGCCGGTGACGTGCTTCATTTCTTCCTCGGCGGCTCTGATGTTTTCCTCAAGCTCTATGACATGTCTTTTGACCTCTACAAGCTCCTGATAGATGGTGTTTTCTGTCTGAACGTTCTGATTTTGGGCAAGATACCCCCAGGTTACGTCCTTTGAAAATGTCACATCGCCGCTGTCAGCTGAGAGCTGACCTATTATTATCTTAAGAAGGGTGGTCTTTCCGGCGCCGTTGATGCCGACAATTGCCGCCTTCTCGTTATTTTCTATATGAAAAGAAGCATCTTTTAAGATGTCTTTTCCGTCAAAGGATTTATTTATGTTGTGTACCGATAAAATCATGATCAATCTCCAAAAATACATATTGCAACAACACATTTTAGCATGAGAGTGAAAATATGTAAAAGTGTGTCCAAAAAATGAATTGACCTGTACAAATAGAGTATTTATAATTATTTACGTATGATTTGATGTTATTGTCGAGGTACTAATCTTGAAACGTTTATATATACCATTAATTTGGGAATTGGCTTTGGTAATCGCTACCATTGTAATGCCTAAGCAGGCTTTTAATCTGTTTTTTATTTTTTATCTTGGCCTGCTTTTGTATTTTTACTTTTTTTATAAGCAGTTCTCATTTAGAAAATTACACAGTCAGTTCTGCAAGTTTAAGGATTTTTGGCTACCTGTTGCGCTTACCTTTGCCGGTTTGTTTGCCGCAGGTAAGCTCAGAGAATATATTTCGTATAACTTTTCCTTTATTTACGATGAGCATGCGGTCAGCATCATTGTGGATAACAATCTGCTACCTACTTTTTTTTATGCTCTAATGATGATAGTAATGAAGCCTGTGGCTGAGGAGCTTTTCTTCAGAAGGGCCCTTATCTCTTTTGACAACAAGAAAAAAACTGCGATCTATACGGTGATAAGTCTTTTGCTTTGCGCACTGGTCAGAGCACATGGGCTTCTGGGGATAGCAGAGTATGTGCTTATTGCTCTGCCCGTTACGATTGCATATCTTTTGACCAAGAACGTATATGTCACGGTTATGGCACACGTTCTCTTTGAGTTATATGACAACGCTTATGAGGTGGTTTACACAGTCGGCAGGATCCTGCTCAGGTGACGCGGCTTTTGTAAAATAATAGTCATATCAAGCAAAGGAGAGGAAAAGTATGTTGGAGAAGTTATTCAAGCTAAAAGAACATGACACCACGGTCAAGAGAGAGATTCTTGCCGGTGCCACAACATTCCTTACAATGGCGTATATTCTTGCCGTTAACCCTAACATCCTGGGTACTGTAATGAATGCAAACGGTGTATTTGTCGCTACGGCGCTTGCATCAGCAATTGCTACATTTATCATGGCATTTCTTGCTAATTATCCCATTGGATTGTCTGCCGGACTCGGACTTAATGCATATTTTGCATATACCGTATGTCTCGGAGAACTTGCAAATGAGGCAGAGCCTTTCAGAATCGCTCTTACAGCGGTATTTGTAGAAGGTATTATCTTTATTGTCCTTTCATTCTTCAAGTTCCGTGAGCAGATCATCAACAGCATTCCCCAGAACCTTAAGTTCGGTATCTCAGCTGGTATCGGTCTTTTCATCGCTTTCATCGGAATGCAGAATGCACGTATTATCGTTGCAAACGATGCTACAGTAGTTGGCCTTGGAAGCTTCAGTGATCTTGATATGGTGCTTGCACTTGTTGGTCTTATCATCATCGCAGCACTTGTTCACTATAATGTAAAGGGTGGTGTTCTTTTCGGAATCATCATCACATGGATAATCGGAATCATCCTTCAGGTTGCAGGCGTTTACGTACCTGCTGAGGGAACAAGCCTTATTCCCAGCTTCTCACAGGGACTTCAGCTTGGCGCTATTTCAGAGACAGCATTCAAGCTCAACTTTGGTTGGGCAGCAAGCCACATCATTCAGTTCCTTGCAATTACATTCAGCTTCCTGTATGTAGATCTTTTTGATACTGTAGGAACAGTAGTAGGTGTTGCTGACAAGGCAGGCCTTCTTGATAAGGACGGCAATCTTCCCAGAGTTGGTCAGGTATTCCTTGCTGACGCTGTAGGAACAACATCAGGTGCTCTTCTTGGTACTTCAACAGTAACAAGCTTTGTAGAGTCAAGCGCAGGTGTTGCAGCAGGTGGTAGAACAGGTCTTACAGCTCTTACAACAGGTGTTCTTTTCCTTGTATCACTTGTACTTAGCCCTCTGTTCCTTGCTATTCCTTCATTTGCAACAGCTCCCGCACTTATCTATGTTGGTATGCTCATGCTCATGAGTATCACAAAGGTTAAGTTCGACGGTGATATCGCAGATTCTGTAGGTGCATACCTTGCAGTAGTTATGATGCCTCTTGCATACTCAATCGCTACAGGTATCATGTTTGCGGTTCTTGCTTGGGTTATCCTCAAGGTTGTTTCCAAAAAGGCTAAGGAGATCAGCCCTATCATGTGGGTTGTATTTGCTTTGTTTGTACTGAGAGTCATAGCTCTTATAACTAATTTCCAGTAATTTGTATCATATAGAATGATTATTGTCGGCGTGTGTTTTTTAGCGCACGCCGACATTTTAATATGATAATGCGGATTCCGATTATTTGCAGAATAGCAAAAAATGACGTTGGTCATGGAGCAATCCGCATATCACATCAAATCATTAACCATATAAAAGGGAGGATTATTATGAAAAAGCAATCGCTTAAGATAAATCCCAAAACAATACTGGTGACGTTCATAGCATTGTTCGTTCTTTTGGTATTCAGTCAGGGATTTTATCAGGTAAAAGAGCAGGAGCAGGCGATTTTGACTATGTTTGGAAAAGTAGTCAGAGTTGATACCGCAGGACTCTATTTCAAGATTCCTTTCGTGCAGAGTGCGCATCTTATTGATATGACAACTCACGGCATCGGAATCGGCTACACAATTAAGGATGGACAGAACATAACCGTTGATGACGAAGGTGTGATGATCACATCAGATTTTAACTTCGTTGATATCGATTTTTATCTTGAATATAAAGTAAGTGACCCTGTTGCTGCTTACTATAACAGCGAAGAGCCTGAACTTATTATGAAGAATATGGCTCTTGCATGTATCAGAAATACTGTAGTTAATTACCCTGTTGATGATGTTATCACAACAGCCAAGGGACAGATACAGGCAGAGGTTAAGGAAAAACTTCAGAATGAACTTACGGACAAAAAGATCGGACTTATGGTAGTCAATCTTTCTGTTCAGGACGCTGAACCTCCAACAGAGGAAATCGTTCAGGCGTTTAAGTCTGTAGAAACTGCTAAGCAGGGAAAAGAGACTGCTATAAATAATGCCAAGAAGTATCAGAGCGAAGAGCTTCCTAAGGCAGAGGCTACAGCAGATAAGATCATTCAGGATGCAGAGGCCAAGAAGCAGAGCAGGATTGCAGAGGCTGAAGGTCAGGTTGCAAGATTTAACGAGATGTATGAGCAGTACAAGTTACAGCCTTATATCACCAAGAAGAGACTTTTCTACGAGACAATGGAGGATGTTCTTCCCGAACTCAAGGTAATCATTACGGACGGACAGACTCAGCAGATGCTTCCGTTAGAGAGTTTCAGTGAATGAGGAGGGTGACATGGAGAAGAAGAAAAGTTTTTTATCTGTATTTGTGATCATTATATTGATCGCAGCTCTTTTCCTTTTTGGAGCTGCAACATATATCGTTCATCAAAATGAGTACGTTACTGTAAGAAGATTTGGTAAGATCATTGCAATAGCTGATGATCCGGGACTTCACGTCAGAACACCTTTTATCGATGACGTACAGACAATAAGTGCAAAAGCGGTTCTGTATGATATTCCCGCTTCTGATGTTATCACTAAGGACAAAAAATCCATGATAACAGATACATACGTAATCTGGAGAGTTACCGATCCTCTTAAATATGTTCAGACTCTTAATGCACTTACAGCAAGAGCAGAAGAGAGAATCGAAGCTTCCGTTTACAATGCAACCAAGAATGCGATTTCATCTATGACACAGGATGAAGTTATCGAGGCTAGAGGTGAGCACCTTACAAATCTTATCTCAGAAGAAGCCAACAATGATATGACAGGCTATGGAATCACAATTGTCCAGGCTCAGATCAAAGCGCTTGATCTTCCGGATGACAACAAGAACGCCGTATATGAGCGTATGATCTCAGAGAGAAACAATATCGCTGCTTCATATACAGCGCAGGGTGATGCCGAGGCTCAGAAGATTCACAACGAGACAGATAAGCAGGTTGCAATTGTCAAAGCTCAGGCTGAGAAAGATGCAGCAAAGCTTGTTGCAGAAGGTGAATCAGAGTACATGGCTACTCTTTCAAAGGCCTATGATACAGAGGAGAAATCGGATTTCTACAGCTATATCAGAGGACTCGATGCTCTTAAGGCATCTCTTAAGGGAGATAAGACCATCGTTCTTGACAAGAATTCAGAGCTTGCCAAGATACTGTATGGCAACTTTAACAACTGATGATCAATATCGATCAATATCACCGGTAAAGGTGGTGGATCGGATCAGAGCATATATGTTTACCGGCAGAGGATACTGTGCGTCCTCTGCTTTTTGTTGCACAAGATTCTCCCAATTCGGAAAGCAATATTCTTTGTCTTTTTTGGTAATGGTTTTGGACGTAATATCTGAATTTAGCAGAAAATAAGTGATAAAAATGTTGATTTTATTGTTAAAATGGTGTATTGTACTGTCTGTAAGATGCTTTAGAAATTGTTCTTTAAACAAACGCGTATTTCACGCAGTCGTTTGTAGATTCCATTGATGACAATTTGAGTTTATTATATATGCGCTGTGTTTGCGCGGAATGGAGAGGTTTTGAGAGAAAAATACGAAACACTGAAACTTAATGATTTAAGAGACATTGCAAAGAAAAGGGGAATCAAGGGCGTAGCAGGACTTAAAAAGTCTGAGATTATAGATCTTATGTGCGAACTTGATGAGAAAGAGGCGGCGCAGAAGGCCAAGGAGCAGAGCGCAGAAGCTGAGGATAAGAAGTCTGATAAGCCCGCTAAGCCTGCTCGCAAGAAGGTTGTTGTTAAGACAATCAATAAGGAAAATTCAGAAGCTTCTGAAAGACCTGTTAAGCAGGATGCTCCCGCGCACAAGGCTGAGAAGCAGGATGCAGCAGGCAGTCAGGAAGAGAACGAAGCTGATGTTGCAGAAGGTGACAGCGCTCACGGTATTCTTGAGGTTATGCAGGATGGATACGGTTTCATTAGATGTGAGAATTATCTTCCCGGTGAGAACGATGTTTATGTTGCACCCAGCCTTATCAGAAGATTTAACTTAAAGACCGGTGATATTCTTTCAGGTACTTGCAGACCCAAGAAAGAGACAGATAAGTTTGCTGCTCTTTCAAGACTTGATACAGTTAATGGTTACAAGCCTGAAGTTGCTATGGGAAGATGGAACTTTGAGAATATGACTCCTATTTTCCCTAATTCCAAGATCAGACTTGAGACTCCCGGCGCATCAGTTGCCATGAGGATCATGGATCTTATCAGCCCTATCGGAAAGGGACAGAGAGGAATGATTGTATCTCCTCCTAAGGCAGGTAAGACAACACTTCTTAAAGAAGTTGCTAAGTCAATTCTTAAGAACAGCCCCGAGATACATCTTATCATTCTTCTTATTGATGAGAGACCTGAGGAAGTTACAGATATTAAGGAATCAATCGAGGGACCTAATGCAGAGGTTATTTATTCAACCTTTGATGAGCTTCCGGAGCATCACAAGAGAGTTGCCGAGATGGTAATGGAGAGGGCTAAGAGACTTGTAGAGCATGGTAAGGACGTTGTTATCCTTCTTGATTCCATTACAAGACTTACAAGAGCTTATAACATTGTTGTTCCTCCTTCAGGAAGAACACTTTCAGGTGGTCTTGATCCCGCTGCTCTTCACATGCCAAAGAGATTCTTTGGTGCAGCCAGAAATATGAGAGAGGGCGGAAGCCTTACTATCCTTGCTACAGCACTTATAGAGACAGGCTCTAAGATGGATGATGTTATCTACGAGGAATTCAAGGGAACAGGTAACATGGAAATGGTTCTTGACAGAAAACTTCAAGAGAAGAGAATCTTCCCTGCTATCAATATTCCTAAATCAAGTACAAGAAGAGAGGATCTTCTTCTTACAAATGAGGAACTTGTTGCCATCAACAGTCTCCGCAAAGGCTTTAACGGCATGAAGGCAGATGATGCTGTAGACCAGTGCATCAACCTCTTCTCAAAGACAAGAAACAATGTTGAATTTGTCAGAATGGTAGAGAAGCAGATACGCTTCTAAATGAACTGTAATATTCTTTTACTTTTTCTAAATTCATGTAGTGCGCTTGAAAAGCGGATGAATTTACCAAAGAACTTCTTAATAAATCATTGATTACCGGGGCTGAACCGCAGTGTTCAGCCCGGTGATTCTTTTTATTTCTTGCAGTAAATCTCATGTTTATGTTTTTACTTTTACAAATGTATAAATGATGGAATGCTTGGCTGTGTTATGGGGATGTGTCTGCCTATAATCGGGATTTGTGGGAATATAGGCAGGAGGAAATGGTGGGTAATGCCTGCCTATAATCGGAATTTGTGGGAATATAGGCAGGAGGAAATGGTGGGTAATGCCTGCCTATAATCGGCATTTGTACGAATATAGGTAGGAAGAAATGGTGGGTAATGCCTGCCTATAATCGGCATTTGTAGGAATATAGGCAGGAAAGAAGGGCAGGTAATGCCTGCCTATAATCGGGATTTGTACGAATATAGGCAGGAAAGAAGGGCAGGTAATGCCTGCCTATAATCGGGATTTGCAGGAATATAGGTAGGAAAAAAGAGCATGTAAAGCCTACCTATAATCGGCGCTTTCAGGAATATAGGTAGGAAAAAAGAGCATGTAAAGCCTACCTATAATCGAGGTTCCAAGGAATATAGGTAGGAAAAAAGAGCATGTAAGTCTACCTATAATCGGCGCTTTCAGGAATATAGGTAGGAAAAAAGAGCATGTAAGTCTACCTATAATCGGCGCTTTCAGGAATATAGGTAGGAAAAAAGAGCGTGTAAAGCCTACCTATAATCGAGGTTCCAAGGAATATAGGTAGAAGAAAGAACATGTAAAGCCTACCTATAATCGAGGTTTCAAGGAATATAGGCAGGAAAGAAGAGCATGTAAAGTCTACCTATAATCGAGGTTCCAAGGAATATAGGTAGAAAAAAAGAGCATGTAAGTCTGCCTATAATCGGCTTATTCAAGAATATAGACAGGAATACAGCCAGGAAAATAATAAATCAGAAAAGGAAAATGTATATGTACGGATTGGAAGAAATGTTAAAAAAGGAAAGAGACAGATTACTCAAAATAAGCAGAATTATTGATAGCAGGCTAACTAATGCTCCGGACGGTTTTTTGAAAATAACTACATCCAGGAATAAACCTCAATTCACGCATTGTGCTTACAATAAGAAAGATATCTACATCAAAAAGAATGATGCTAACCTTGCGCATAGACTTGCTCAGAAAACCTATGATACCAATGTGAAAAGACTTGTTGATAAAAGACTCAAGCAGCTTGATAGACTTGCTGAAGAGTATAAAGATAATGAGATCGATGATATATTTCAGCAGCTTCATCCAATTAGAAAAAGCATAGTAGAAGCAGTTGAGACTCCATGGGATCAGCGTATCAGGGAATGGAAGAGCATCCCATATAACGGAAAAGAGTTTGCAGAGAATGTGCCTGTAATATATACAAAGAAGGGCGAACGAGTTCGTTCAAAGACAGAAAAGATACTTGCAGATTTTTTCTATGATAATGGTATTGAATACAAGTATGAATGTCCGTTGACGCTAAAAGGAATCGGAACGATATATCCGGATTTTACTTTTTTAAGAAAAAGAGATGGTAAAGAAGTGTATTGGGAGCATGATGGTAGGATGGATGATCCCGCATACGCAGAGAAAGCAATTCAAAAGATTAATTCATATATGCTAAATGGCATATTTCCGGGAGATAATCTAGTACTGTCTTTTGAATCTACAAAAACAGTATTAAGTGATAAGATCATACATGTTTTGGTGAAACAATATGGGTTAAAGAGTGAATTACCTAAAAGAAATGATCCGGGAAATAAATGAAACCTAATATCTTTATAAATACCCTTGCAAATAAGTGAAAACATTTACTTGAGTCTGCGAAAAGAGTATGTAAAAAAGCTTCAGTCCTAAGTGGACTGGAGCTTCTTTATGTGATTATCTTCCGATGCAATGTGTCAACATATCACCCAGACAAACGGGAATTTATAGTGCCTTTCCACCAGACACTTTGATTACCTGACCGGTAATCATTCTTGCCAGCTTGCTTGCCAAGAACAAAATCGTTTCGGCAATATCATCTGGTTGAATTAACTTTCCCATTGGAATTAACGGAATGACTACCTTTTCAAAATCTTCATCAATCCATCCTGTTTGTGTAGGACCAGGTGAAACGCAATTCACAGTAATTCCATACGGCGCGACCTCAAGAGCAATACTACGGGTAAGTGCCTCTAAGGTTGCTTTGCTTGCTCCATAAGTAATCTGACCTGCGAAAATTTGCGCTGCATCAGTAGAGATGTTGATGATTCTTCCATAATCACCACGATGTTTAACAAATTCTCGAATCATCAAAATACTCCCACGAACATTGACCGCAAAAGTATCATCAATCACAGTTTGCGTAATCGTTTCAATCGTATCATGGCCAGTTTCGTCATCTGTTGCGGCATTATTAAGCAAAATATCAACTCGACCATATTTTTCAAGGACTGTAGAATAGATTTCCTTTACTGCATCCTCATTTGAAATATCGCTTTCTAAGACAAGATACTCCGCATCCATTTCCTTGAGTTTGCTTTCTACCACCTCTGCCGTTCCCGCATTTGCTCCGTAGTATCTGTCTGCACCATTTTTATCCATCCTGGATGCATCAAACGTCCTGAAGATTTTTTTATATACTAAGACAACCTTTGCTCCTTCACGAGCAAAAGCCAATGCTGTCGTTGCTCCAATTCCCCACGGATTATTTGCTCCTGTAATAATAGCTACTCTATCATTTAGTCCATAATCAACCATATCGTTCACCTCTGCAAATTCCGATTTGCTTAACCAGTTATCCTGAAAGTCAATCCGGCTGTTGGCCATCATGTGGTTTCCATGCACATTCGATAATGTTCATATTAGTAAAAAGAGCTTTAAAGCTTGATTCTTCGGGACTGCAAGCATAGATTCCAAAACTGATTTTTTCGGCGCCCTCCCACATATGACATACCCTCATCTGGCTGAAGGTCTTTCCATCTTTAGAACATTCGATACAATAATCATCTTCTCTACGACTAAGGCGATACCACATCGTCTTTACATCCGCCGGAATTTCAGTCGTTGCCCAATCTGAATAACCGTGATTGGTTACCACTGAGCCAAGATGCTGGAACGATTCATTTTCATATTCAATAGATCCTTTTAACCAGTTTTCACTATCCAGATACATGACAATTCCGCACTGATCAAACCTATGATGGCTTTCTGAGAAGTCAGTTTTTACGACAAAAGAAAAGTATTTTTCCTCTGTGTCCATCTGAAATACCGGAGCATTATCATTACGAAAATGATAATATGTTCTTTGCCACAGGTCTGTATGAGGCTCTGTAGTTATTTCTATGCAATCTGATTTAATTGTGAATTCTGCAGGTTCTCTTATCCAATTAAAACTATCAAAATTCATTTGTAATCGCCCCCGTTAAACAATGAATTGCGACTTATTTTAATAATTCTTCCATTTCTGAAAGTGATAGTCCTTTAACTAAGATGTTCTCATTGTTTGAATCTAATTTGAATGACTCAAGTTTTTTGATAGCATCAAAGTAATCACAATCACCGACAATGCCGTCCTTTGTTGTGCTCACAAGCATAAGTTTATAGTCAGATAATTCCTTGCCTTCAACTGCATAATGTGGTGCTCTTGGTAAGATGGTTTCTGTGTTCTCAGTTAAGGCAAAAGCACAGAAAGGATTTCCATCCGGTTTGGAATAAAACTGCGGATTTGCTTTGTAAGCATTATTCCAATTTACAGCGGATTCTTTTTTCTTAAATATATCAAATATACTCATGATTATGCTCCTTAATATATGAAGGATTTTATAAGTGTTGATTTCTCTCAGTTTTTTTATCAATAGTTTTAGGTATGATCAGGCTTTCTTACTGTAATCGCGTTCGCCGAAGATGCCTGTGCCTACGCGCACGAAGGTGGCGCCTTCTTCAATGGCAACTTCGTAGTCGCCGGTCATTCCCATTGAGAGAGTATCCATTTTTACTCCCGGAATGTTTAGCTCATTTACTTTGTCTTTTAACTCGCGAAGACCTCTGAAATACACACGGTTAGACTCCGGATCCTCAGTGTAGGGGGCGATTGTCATGAAACCGCGGATGTTGAGGTGTGGAAGAGTGCTTATCTCTTTTACAAAATCAATTGCTTCGTCGGGAGAAAGACCAAACTTGGTATCTTCGTGAGCCATGTTTACTTCAACAAGGACGTCCATAACGATGTCGTGTTTAGAGGCCTGCTTTTCAATCTCATCTGCAAGCTTCCTGTTGTCTACTGAGTGTATCATGCAGGCAACTCCGGGAAGGTACTTAACTTTATTGGCCTGAAGATGGCCTATCATATGCCATGAAAGAGGCTCTGTTATTTCATTGTGTTTATCTCGCATTTCCTGCACTTTGTTCTCACCAAAAACGGTAATGCCGCAGGCCATTGCTTCTCTAATATCACTGACAGGCTTGGTCTTACTTACTGCTATTAGGGTAACTTCTTTTCTATCTCTGCCGGCTCTTTTGCAAGCTTCGGATATTCTATTTTCAACGTATTCAAGGTTCTCTTTTATCATGTCATATTCCTCCGGATGTACTTCTTCCTTTTTTTTCTTCAATAGTATATCATGATATAGGTGTCATAATTCAAAATGATTTCATGTTTACATGAAAATCATTTTGGATTCATGACCCGAACAAATATGAGGAAGTAGCATGATAATGCGGATTCCGAATATTTGTAGATTTGCGGAAGCAGCGAAAGCTGCGGAGCAAATCGTATATCATGATAAACGTAAGGAATGCACAAGAAAAAAGATTTGCGGGAATGACGTCAGTCATGGGGCAAATCGTATATCATGATATAGTAGATGAATAGGCAATATGAGGAAGTAGCATGAAAATGCGGATTCCGAATATTGTTCGGCCTATGATATCAGTACGTGAAGTTGTGGGGATAGTTTTATGAATTTAAGTGATATTTCTAACGGCTCAGAAGTCAAGATTCATGCATCTGTTGCGGGACACGGTATAGTCCTCATGACAGAGGCAATCTTTGGTTGCTCTGCGGGACTTCTTGTTAAACCGATGGAATACTTTGGGAAGTACATGAGATTCCTTGAGCCTGCCAATATAGAGATCAGGAACAAAAGAGACGGAAGAATATATAAATTCGTATCTACAACTGTCACTCCTGTTAGGACCAGATATGGCAATTTCCATTTGATCAGATATCTGTCTGAGCTTGAACCTGAGAATTCAAGACGCGCGGAGAGATTCTTTATCGACAGACTGGGCATTATGTCTATAAACGGCAATAATATTGATCTTAAGAACTGCACTGTTCATGATATTTCCATGAGGGGAATATCTCTGGTGCTTGATAATGATACAGTTTGCAATGAAGGCGACCGCATCGATGTGAGATTTAGATACGGATCATCCCTTCATAATTACGAGCTTAGCACCGTTGTAGTAAGGAACTTCAAGGTGGGCAAGAAGAAGGCGATTGGCTGTAGTATCTCCAATATAAACGTTGATCTTATCGCATTTCTTGTGTCTATGAAGAATGAGAAACATCCCAATCTTGATGAGATTCCCGAGACCAATCTCAATCCCAAGATACCTGCCAAGCAGCAGATACAAGAGGTTGAGGAGGATATTGCTAAGGATATGATGCCTGAGAGAAGGGAGACTATTACCATTACTTCCAGAAATCCCTATGATCCAGACAATCTTCCGCATGTTTCAAGGGAAGAGGCTTCTACCAAGACGCTCAGGCAAAAGAAAAGAGAACAGCGCGAAGAAGATCAGGCCCGCGAGATTGAAAATCTCCTTGATCTTAGAAATATCTGAGCATATGCACTTGTATACGGCATTAAACATCAGGGAAAAACAATAAAAGGCCCACAATACCAGACTTTTCCATCTGGCCTCTCCCTAATAAATGAAAACGGAATTAGGGAAATATTAAATAAATATAAACGAATTTACACTCAAAAAACCAGATAGTATAATATTTTTATACTACCTGGTTTTTTCTGCTCATTTTTCTAAAAAAGAAGGGGATGGGAGCATGGTAAAGACAATACCTTTATCCAAGACAACTTCAATAGATCAGTTGAATCACCTTATAGATACCGGGCATGTTTATGTCACTCCCTTCGGAATTAACAGAACAGCATATATTGTTGTGAATAATAAACCTTTTATGGTTATCACAACTGACATTTCCATAAATGGTATCCAGCTTAGCGGAGCCTGGTATACATGGGAAGATATAGAGGCGATGGGAGGAGTATACGAATCAGAATTTGACGCTCTGAAAGCCATTGCCAACGGAGTATGATTTTATTTTATTTAGCTAAAATTAATCTCACAAATTAATGAGATTTCGTGCTAAAATATTTGTACGATGAGCGGCTGCGAGGCTGCTCATTGAATGTTCGGAGGTCCATAATTTGGGTTACGTCTTCTACTATGTCGAGGCACAATTGGCCTGTATTTTTCTACTTGGCCTGCTTCTTTTCAAGATAAATAAAGGTATCAACAAACAGCTTACACAGATTTATTTGGGAAATCTTATTATCACGCTTATTGTTTATTCTGCGGCGGAGATTTTCTGGGCACTTGTGGACGGTGGCTGCCTTGGCAGATCCATGACACTTGTGTACCTTTCCAATATTTTTACCTACATATTACTCAGCATAGCTGCGTATATCTGGTTCATTCTCTCTGAGATCATGCAAAAAGAGAAGTATATTGAGGTTGACTTTAATAGGGTGCTTTTGAGTATTCCTATTTGGATTGCGGCATTTTTGTGTATTACAGCCTATAGAACCGGTCTTGTTTATTATGTTGATGAGAATAACGTTTTGAGGGGAGGAAGACTCTATTTTATCCTGGTGCTTGTTCCCTTCGGCTATATGATCGCAGCATCTTTTAACGCCTTTAGAAGGGCATTTTGCAGGAATATATACACAGACAGATACATATATCTTATGATAGGTCTTTTCCCTGTGGCTCCAATTGTGCTTGGAATATTGCAGGCTATGTACTGGAGAATTCCTTTCCTGTGCTATGGTGAAGTTGCAGCAGTATTCTATCTGTATAGTACGTACATGGATAACATGATATCCATAGATCCGCTCACACAGCTCAATAACAAGAATCAGATGTACAAATATCTTACACAGAAGATGCATGTGGAGGATCCGGAGCTGCCGCTGTTTATCCTTATGGTTGATGTGGACAATTTCAAGGCTATCAATGATAATTACGGATACAGTGAGGGAGACAAGATCCTTGTGAGAGTAGCGGGAGCTATTAAGGATGCCTGCCAGGGTCCGAGAAACAGATTCTTTATTTCAAGATATGGCGGGGATGAATTTATAATAGTTGCCGAGATGGCATACAGAGCTGAGGCAAGCTGGCTTGCGGATCAGATTAAGAGTAATGTCAAAAAACTTGAAGCAAGTATCGGAAGTCCTTATCAGCTTTCCGTAAGTGTGGGAATCGCTCAGTATGACTTTGAGCAGCCCATAACAATACAGTCCTTCATTGCCAGAGCAGATTCCGATCGTTATCAGCATAAACGCGGATGAGCCCTTCGCCGGCACTACGCATTGTTAAAACTCATGCTAAGAACCCATTACTTTGGGGTCCTGACAGAAGTCAGAACACGAGCTTTGTAATGAAGTTAATGAGAAGTCCTGCGAGTATGAAGCCTGCAAGGATTGCAATAGCGTATATATATTTCATTCGTGCCATCGTTATTACTCCGTGAAATTCTTTTTTGATATAGATACATATCTGTGGCAAAACAGCCGCTTCTTAAGAAAATGCTCTACTGTGGTATAATTATAATGTGAGATTCACAAAAGGTCAAAACAGGATTTTTTGGAGGCGGATATGCAGATTTACGTAGCAGACAGCGTGTTAAGAAGCGGAGACGGTTCTATCGATCATCCTTTTAAGACTGTTTCCGAGGCGGCTTTAGTAGCCGCAGAAGGCGACGTGGTTATTATTGCGCCGGGGATTTACAGAGAGTGGGTCAGACCGGCTTGTTCCGGAACTAAGGATAAGCCGATCACATATAAGGCAGCATCCAAGGGGGATGTTGTGATCACGGGAGCTGAGGTTTTAAGCGACTGGGAGGCTTTTGAGAATGTGTGGAGGGTTCGCATTCCCAACAGCTATTTTGGAGATTATAACCCTTATACAGATGTTATTCATGGGGACTGGTTCTTTGCAAGCAAAGACGAGACACCTCATACCGGAGAAGTATATCTAAACGGAAGATCTATGCTGGAAGTATTTGATCTTTCATATTGCATGCATCCTGTGGAAGATAAGAGATCATGGGACATTGCATCAACAAATCTTGTGTGGTTTACTGCTCAGGAAGACGACACAACAGTTATCTATGCCAATTTTGGAGAACTTGACCCCAACAGGGAGAATGTGGAGTTCTCAGTCCGTAAGGCATGTTTTTTCCCATCAAGAATAGGCATCAATTATATTACTGTTTCTGGCCTTACCATCAGGCAGGCTGCAACGCAGTGGGCGCCACCGACAGCTTTTCAGGAGGGCATGATAGGTCCAAACTGGTCTAAAGGCTGGATAATCGAAGACTGCGAGATTTCTGAGTCTAAGTGCTGCGGTATCAGTCTTGGCAAGTATTTTCAGGCCGGCAGCAACAACAAGTGGACGAGCTTTTGGTTAAAAGATGGAACGCAGACCCAGAGGGATGCAGTATGCCAGGCAGTCAATGAAGGCTGGGATAAAAAGAATGTGGGCTCACATATAATAAGGCGCTGCGATATTCACGACTGCGGACAGACAGGTATCGTTGGTCATATGGGCGGTGCTTTCTGTACAATAGAAGATAATCATATTCATCATATCAATATCAAACACAATCTAAGAGGCGCTGAGATAGCTGGTATCAAGTTACATGCGGCTATAGACACTCAGATTAGGCGCAATCATATCGATCACTGTACCAGAGGTATATGGCTTGACTGGGAGGCTCAGGGCACAAGAGTTAATCTTAATTTCATGCACGACAATGTTCCGCCTAAGGGAACTGTAATAGAAGATGAGCTGTCTCTTGGAGAAGATATCTTTATAGAGGTTTCCCACGGCCCTACGCTTGTTGATCACAACCTGCTGCTCTCTGATATTGCTGCAAGGATAAGCACTCAGGGCATAGCCTTTGTACATAATCTTATAGCAGGCTCTTTTACCTATGTAGGACAGGGTACCGGCAATCTTGGAAAGAGATTTGCATCCGACAGATATACGCCGTATCATGTGCCTCATTCAACAAAGATTGCAGGCTTTATGACTATCCTTCACGGTGATGCAAGATTTTATAACAACATCTTTATACAGCAGCCTGTCAGGGAAGATCTGGTTAATTACTGCGTATCCAATAATCGCGATACAATGGATCTTAATAACTTTATATGCGGAACAATTCCCTACAACAATTATCCTATGCCTTCCGAGTATTTCGAAAGATTTAAGGGTAATGCCATGGAGCTTTACGGCAATAATGATATCTACTATGATCATCTGCCGGTATATCTTGGAGGAAATGCGTACTTTAACGGAGCGCGCCCTTGCGACAACGAGGGCTTTTGCCATGTGGACAAGGATCACAAGATAACGCTCTACATTGATGAGACTGACGGAAGATATACGATTCATACCAATCTGTATGAATTCCTTCCAAGAGGCTTTACTGTGCCGGTTAACAGTAAGAGCCTCGGAAATGCCTTTGAATCCGAGCAAAGATTTGAAAATCCTGACGGAAGCAGTATCTCTTTTGACACTGATTATTTCGGGCGTAAAAGAGGAAGAGCCCCCGTATCGGGACCTTTTGAGGAGTGCGGAAGCGACAGATTCACCGTGCAGACTCCTTACGACTATTCTCACAGGATCAGCCATAAGGAAAAAGGCAGGATAGAAGATAAGGTTGCCACCGGGCAGGTGATATTCGGCGTCGACACCAGGGCCGTGACCTTCCAAGAAAAAGAGAATGTCGCGGATGATAAGGGAAGCGGCATGAATATCCAAGAAAAAGAGAATGTCGCGGATAATAAGGGAAGCGGCGTTAATTACGAGGGAAATGAGAATATCGCTGATTATGAGGACGAGGTGACAGAGATAAACGCAGGCATCATGATAACAGGGTGCACCAATGCGGGTATCAGCTTTCCCTATGAGGGAGGACTTTTTAAAGTCAGCGATATGTTCGCAAAAGGAAATGAAGCATGGCTCTATGATAGTGAAGCTAAGAAACTTGTAGAACTTGACTGCGAGTACGGTATATATCACAATATGAAGAAGTGGTCTATCGGCGCGCCTCAGTCAATTGATGCCGCTATGGATGCAAATGCTGAAGGTTTGGTGAGGACAGCCGGGACTTTATTGTGTATACTTAGTAAGAGTATGCCTCATGATCCCGAGGATACCTGTGGTACAATACAGGATAGAGTCAATAACGGGATAGAGCCCAAGGGCATTGAGATGAGGTTCACTCCCAAGCATTTAAAATTTATCAGAGGAAAGAAGTTTATTACCTTGGAAGATGTTATCTACAGAGTCAGCCGCGGCGACATGGAGATTGTAACCGAGAGACTTGAAAATATCTAAGGTAAGAAATAATGGTGTTAAAAGATCTATGAACAGAAGTGCCAATTGGTATAAGCTCGATAATGCAGCCAAGATAGTTCCTTCGACTGCAAGAGGAGCCAATACAAGAGTATTTAGGATTACTTGTGAGCTCAAGGAAGAAGTTGATAAGAATACACTTCAGACAGCTCTGGATGAGACTATAGAGGAGTTTCCGTTTTTTAACTGTGTACTTCACAGGGGGATTTTCTGGTACTATCTTGAAGACAGCAATCTGAGAGCTGTCGTGGAAAAAGAGAGTACACCTGCGTGTCTCCCTCTCTATATTCCCGGACACAAGAACCTGCTATACAGAGTAAATTATTATGAAAAGAGAATCAATCTTGAGATGTTCCACGTTCTGGCGGACGGAACGGGGGCGTTCATGTTCTTTAAGAATCTGATCATCAGATATCTTCAGTTAAAACATGGTCTGGAAGCGGATATCACTCCATTTGATGACTTTTCCATGGAGGAGAAGAACGGTGATGCTTTCAGGGACTTTTACAGCAAGCAAAAGGGGCTTAAACAGCTTCGCGAGATGTCTTCCGTAAGAGCATATCAGCTTTCGGGAGAGATCGACGATAACCTTCTTCCTCATTTGCTGGAAGGTACTATTTCTGCCGGCAAATTCCTGGATGTTGCTCATAAGTACAACACAACCGTGGGAGTTATGTGTGTTGCGGTTTATATTAAGGCTGTGCTTCAGAGTATGAGTCTTTTCCAGCGTAAAAGACATATCGTTGTAAGCGTGCCCGTTAACCTGCGTCAGTTCTTTAAGAGCGGAACTGCACGCAATTTCTTTGGCGTTATCAATATCGATTACGATCCGGCTCAGGGAACCGGGGAACTTGAAGAGATAATCTCTTTTGTTGACAAGAGCTTTAAGGAAAAGCTTAGTTCTGAGAATATTCAGAAGACAATGAATTCTTATTCGGCGCTTGAGCACAACGTTGGAATCAAGATCATACCTCTTCCCATCAAGGATATGGGAATCGGATTCTTTGACAGAAATGCCAAGAAGGGCGTTACAAGCTCAATGTCCAATCTGGGACAGATCAAGATGCCGGAAGAAGTGGAAGATTATATAGACAGATTCAGCGCCTTTATGACAGCTGCGTCTCAGCAGATAACTGTGTGCTCTTATAAGGATAAGATGGTATTTGGTGAAGTCTCACCTTATAAGACCCACAGAGTAATGCTCAATTTCTTTAGATGTCTCACGGATATGGGGCTTGAGGTTGAGCTTGGCAGCAATGATTATGATGAGGAGTAATGTTAGAAGATGCAGATTTGTCCTAAATGTAAGATAAATATAAGAGGTAAAAAAGAGTGTTGCCCCCTTTGCCAGGGACAGCTCAAGAATGTAGAGGGTGCTGAAAATCCGGCTTTTCCTACACTTAAAAGAAAGGTAATGAGCCATATCACATTCCTTAAGATATGCACCTTTATTTTTGTTGCGGTGGAGATTGTTTTTGCAACTATAGATATTATGACGGGAAGGACGTATTCCTTCTTTGGACCGCTTATGCTGGGATTCCTGGCGGGATGGGTCACTATACTTACTACCGTTTACCTTAGGAATAATATTCTAAAGGTCATAACCTGGGAGGTTATAGTAGCGATCGTGGTAGATATCTACATCGATCTCAAGACCGGATTCCATGGCTGGAGTGTTGAGTGGATGGTTCCGATGACACTTATCGGACTTGCGATAGTTACACTTATTACTGCAATTGCCCTTAAGCTCAGACTTGATGAGTATATTTTCTACATCATCTTTGATCTCATTATGGCTCTTGCGCAGATCTATTTCATTTATAAGGGAATGAATAAACTTCCTTGGCCTGTAGGTATCAGTATTATGTGTTATCTGATCCTGATTGCAGGAGTTGTTATCTTTAGATTCAGAGACCTAAAGAAGGCCTCGGAGAAGATGTTTAATATGTAAAAAGCGCGCTTTGAGCTGTGAAGCGCATTGAGGGGATAATGGACAAGAAACAGCGACTTGTAAAAAAGAACTTAAAGCACGGAGTTGCATTTGCCTCCAAATTCGGTGATTTCATAGAAACTTCTGTAGGAAAAGCTCTGGAAAACCATGATTATCTGGCATACGAGCTCCCTGAGAATCCGGAGAGCAACACATGGTACAGAGTCACTCTTGATAAGGGAATGTCAGGGGATGGCTCTGAGTATTATATCTATGTCAAGATCGGCGACCCTGATAAACTGTGTATTTTCTTTTCCGGGGGAGGTATGGCCTGGAATGAGTACACGGCCGCAAGGCCTGTAACTGTTGGAAAAGCCGCAGCATGGGAGCCTAATTTCTATTGGAACAATCTAAGACCATTTACCCAGATCTTTAATATCAATGTGGGCATAACGGATATCAGTTCTCCCAAGAATCCGTTCAGAGACTGGAGTTTTGTTGTTGTAACCTACGCAACGGGAGATCTTCACGTAGGTAACAGCGATTATACGTACAAGACGGAGGATGGCGGCGAGGACGTCCTTCACTTCCATGGATATATCAATTTCCTTGAGAGTATGAAGGTTTCGAAACGTCTTTTTCCCAATCCCAAGAGAATACTTATCGCCGGCAATTCCGCCGGGGCGTTTGCAGTACCGGCTCTTGCAGGAGAGATAGCAGACGACTGGTATCCCAAGACAGGCAGCATCACTCTTTTTTCAGACAGTGGCATGGTCTTGTACAAGAAGTGGCGCAAGACAGCTAAGACCATCTGGCAGAGCAAGGAGAGCATCTGGGAGCCTATTGTTTCTGATAATATAACTCTTGACTGGTATAGGAACCTTTATAACAAATACGGTGACAGGTTCAGATATCTGTATTCAAGCTCGGAGAGGGATTATCTTCTGAGCGCATATTACAATGAGATAGTTAACAAGAAATACAAGACGGATAAGAAGGTACAGGATGTGTACAAAAAACAGCTCACGGAGATGATAAGTGAGCTGAAGAAAATAACACCATCTTTTGGCGTCTACGTCGATGACTTTAAGCTGCCCATTATAACTATGGGAGGAACGGTTCATACGAGCGTACGAGAACTACATTTCGCTGTGTTCACCCAGGATGGAATATCCATGGCTAAGTGGCTCGGCGACGCGGTAGATGGTAAAGTATATGACGTTGGTCTAAGACTTCTTGAAAAATGATAAGAGAATGAAAATCAGATGATCAATCTACAAAACATTCCTCAATCTGTGCCTCATACTGGGGGCGAAGATCCTCGGGGATGTCGTATTCATCCAGTGCCTCGGATACGGACCAGTGTTCGTTGATCATTGAGCGAAGAATGCTGCGAATAATATGGGAATCAAGAGCCTCCATTGTAGCAACACTATTCATTTTTCATACCTCCGTAAAAACATAAAAATACTTCTCTAACTACAATATATTGTAGCTCAAAAAAAATAAGATACAAGTATTGACAATAGATTTTTTTCGTAAATTTTCGTATGAGCAAATTTTTCACAGTAGTTTATTATTAAAATATGCAAAAACTATGAGGGGATGTTTCATGCATATAATAGTGATCACGATTGTTCTATCTATAATAGGGCTTATTGCGTCTTTGGCATTTGTGGGGATAGTGCCTTCTTTTATAGCTCTTATCCTAAGTATCATTTGCTTTGTTCAAAAAAGATCCATAACCCGCGCAAGGGCTCTTGCCATGTCTTTGGTTGGAGTAATAGTTCCCATTATCATGTACATAAATTCGTACGGCTTTAACCTTCCCTATCCAAGAGAAGACGGTCTTATGATTGTGCCGGGTATAATCTACGATAACTATTCCAATATGGGTTTTGGCATGGAATGGATAAAAAAAGTCCGGGCGGTAAACGAAGCCAAAGTATCTGAAGAAAATGCGGATAGCGAAGAAATGTCGGCGCAGGATGCGACATCTGCAGAAGATTCCTCTGATGATATGTATTATGTCAGCAATGGAATTAAGTCAGATGACCCCAATTATATGGATATCAGTGCGGGTATGAACGATGGAGCTGATGCAGATAATAAAGATTCAGCTCAAAAAGACAGCGGTACCGGAAGTGATGAAGCGGTACATAGCGAAGATTCCATCGATACTTCACAGTATAATTCCGATATCTTCGAAAAGCTTGAGGATGTGACGGAGTCTTATGACAAGAAGCCGATAAGTGACAAGATCGGAGCTTCCGATGACGATATGCCTTCCTATGGAGGCCTTCCTGTAGGAACTCTTTTGATTGCCCAGTATTTTAGAGAGGATGTGCACAATTGTAATCCTGTCCTTGTTCTTCAGAATAAGACGGGAAGAAGGTGCAGATACGAGTGCCGCTTTACCGCAAGGGATGAAGATGGTGAAGAACTGGCAATTTCTGAGAAGTGTGTTGAAGTCGTTGAAGATAATGACAAGTTTGTCCTTGAGGGAAGATTTGATAAGAATGAACTTGGGGGCAATATTCCCGCAATGTATGAGTTTTCCGTCACCAAGAGACTTCCCTATGAAAAAGATATGTCGCAAGATGTGGTTGTCTACACCAAGGAAAAGGGCAATTCTGTGGTGCTTGCGGCGGAGAACCTCAGCGATAAGAAGGTTAAAGTAGATGCTTTCGTTCTGTTTTTTGACAAGGACGAGCTGGTTGATTGTATCTGGCTTATTCCTCATAACGAGGGAGATGTGTGCGTTACACCGGGAAGCATTGCCAGTATAAGCGGCGATGCGTACTACAGATTCGACAGGACAGAAACTTATTACACTGCCTATGAGGCGGTGGGAGAGAATACCGGAGAGTAGAAAAGGATAAAAGAGGCTGTAAAGATGTTGTCTGCTTTTGCAGCCTCTTTTTCGTGAAACAGCAAATATTTATTGTAAATCAATAAAAATATATTGCAAAGCAAAAAGTGATGTGATATATAATAGTTATACAAGTACTTGGAGGAAATTATGGATAATAGATTAAACAGTTTCGTTAAAGCTATCTTGGATTTTTGCTTTTACATTGGTCTTGTGGTTGTTGCCACAATTCCTTTCACACTTAAGTTTGCGATTGCAAAATCACAAGAACTGATGGGAGAGAGCCTTGGATACTACCCAATCGATGAATATT
>JAEEGK010003314.1_pt1 | contig 40222 bp, 29 predicted proteins | sample 8958771 | NCBI WGS metagenome assembly JAEEGK01 (sample SAMN16246547, study PRJNA631951) | gut metagenome | biome: gut microbiome; feature: rumen; material: SC-attached | host: Bos | place: Iran: Karaj | collected 2018-10
TTCATATCTCAATTAACCAATAATCTTCTCGTCCAACAATTCTTTGATCATTCCCTCGATATCAGCATCAGAAGCCGTCAAAGTCTTCGACTCCTTAGCCTGGAACACGATGTTCTTAATGGCCTTCACTTTTGTGGGAGAACCACTAAGACCACACTGCTGCACATCGCCATCCACATCAGCTACGCTCCACTGGTTCAGTGTCAGGTAGGGACGCTCCTCATAGAGGTTATCATAAGCCGTACCTTCGGCAGGCCTTTCCATAGGACAGGTAGCACGCTTGTACTTCATCACCAGTTTAGCGTTCTGGGGACGGCAGGGAGCAGCACTTCCATTAACAGTAATCACCACAGGCAGCGGAGCCTCAACAGTCTCCACACCACCATCGATCACACGCTTGATGGTAGCCTTACCATCCTTCACTGAGAGCACCTCCTCAGCGTAAGTCACCTGGTTCAAGCCCAGCTTCTGAGCAACCTGAGGACCTACCTGAGCAGTATCACCGTCGATAGCCTGACGACCACCGATCACAATATCCACGTCGCCAATCTTCTTGATGGCAGTAGCCAATGCATAAGAAGTAGCGAGGGTATCAGCACCAGCGAAGAGACGGTCGGTGAGCAACCAACCTGTATCAGCGCCACGATAAAGTCCCTGACGGATAATTTCACCTGCACGTGGAGGACCCATTGTGAGGATTCCTACTGTTGAGCCCGGATTCTGTTCCTTCAGGCGAAGGGCCTGCTCCAAGGCGTTCAAATCTTCTGGATTGAAGATGGCGGGTAAGGCAGCACGATTCACAGTACCTTCGGCAGTCATTGCATCCTTACCCACATTTCGGGTGTCTGGCACTTGCTTGGCCAGAACAACAATTTTTAAAGCCATATATATATTATTAATAATGTATATTCTCTGAAAACGGCTGACAAGAACAGTGCAAACCGAATGCAGAGTGCTCGCTCTTTGCTGAGGTGAAGCCTGTTCTCGCGGACGATTTCTTAAAATCGGCCGCAAAGGTACTGCTTTTTGGGGACACAGCCAAATAAAATGCACAAAATCGACTAAAATGTGCACACATTAGCCGATTTGTGCAATGAAAACGTTAGCAAAAGAAGCGCTTACTACGCTATTTTGCTAAAAATCAATTACCCGTTGCTGCATCAACACGTTTGCGTGCTGCCTTAAGAGCAGCGTCTACACGACTCTCACCTCTCGGAATGTCGATGGCCGCTTCAGCCTCCTGACCCTCGCGATCAGCAACCTGCTGAATGTAGCTCTGCAGTTCTTTCACCTCATCGGTCTCCTTCATGCCCTCTGAACCTGGGATACTGTTGCCGTCGCTATCGTAGTCAGAGCCCTCGAAGAAGAAGTGGAAATTATCCACAAACCACGTTCCACGCTCAAACACAAGGTCGAGCACCACCTTCTGGTCAATGTAATTGTGGATGTTCATCGTAGCCTGAGCCGTAGAGTCAGTAATGTTGGTGACAGACATCAGCTCATAGCTCCACTCGTCGTCAATATCCTGACCAGCTATCCAGTGATCAGAGTCAATAAACAACGTACCATCTTCCTCACTGATTTTCCGGGCCTTATTATAAATCGCCAGATAATGCTCGGAACAACACTTCTCATTATTACGCAGTTTGTAGATGGTATCGACCCGGAGGGTAATAAACTCTGCCGAATGCTGTGGATCACTGGGCGTTTGCACTGTGCTTACAGACAGCGAATCGCCATTACTAGAACCTTCGCCTGTCTTGTTACCACAGGCTGTCACACTGATTGCCAGCATCGCCATCGCAGCGATGAACAGCAGGGATTGTAATTGTTTCCTCGTCATATTTAAAGTCTTTAGGATTGCGTTCGGTTGCAAAGTTAAGAAAAAAAATCAAATATTAGGCATAGTTACCCGATTATTTTTGTAATTTTGCACCGTTTTTAAATTTACCAATCCAATGACGAATGGAATTTATACGATTCTGCTGCTCATAATGAGCAATGTGTTCATGACTTTTGCCTGGTATGGCCACCTACGCCTCCAGCAGTCTGGCATCTCCACCAACTGGCCCCTCTATCTGGTCATTGCCTTCTCGTGGATGATTGCTTTCTTTGAATACTGCTGCCAGGTTCCTGCTAACCGTATCGGTTTTGTGGACAATGGCGGTCCCTTCAACCTTGTGCAGCTGAAGGTCATTCAGGAGTGCATCTCCCTCGTGGTGTTCGCCATCATCGCTAACCTCATCTTCCAGCACGAGCAGCTCCATTGGAACCATGCAGCAGCAGCTCTTTGTCTCGTAGCTGCCGTCTATTTTGTTTTTATGAAACCGTAGAAAAAGTAAAAAGGTAAAAAGGATTTATTATGAGAAAACTACAGCTACTACTATTCACTCTCCATTTTTCACTATTCACTTCTGTCACTACCTCTGCCCAGACGTTTGACAATCTGCCTACACCTGGCGAAGAGAAAGTGATCGACAACACCCCAGACTCCATCGCGAAGGCCTTGACGAGCCGTCCTGCGCCAGGAACCACGCGACAAGGCACCAACCCCGTGCTTTTCCTTGTGGGCAACAGCACCATGCGCAATGGCACGATGGGAAATGGCAACAACGGTCAGTGGGGCTGGGGTTATTTCGTCAGCAAATATTTCGACGGGCGCAAAATCTCCGTCGAGAATCAGGCAATGGGTGGTATGTCCTCGCGTACCTTTTATACAGATTTATGGCCAGCCGTGCGCGATGCGTTGAAACCAGGCGACTGGGTTATCGTAAGTATCGGTCATAACGATCGTGCCGATTTCTTCGATGCCAGACGTGCCCGTGGCGTCATCGATGGTGTTGACCTCGATACGATGGTGGTCGGCTTCAACGAACGAAAGCAAATCAACGATACTGTATACAGCTATGGAAACTACATGCGCCGATATATTACTGAGATTCGCGCCAAGGGTGCCAATCCTATTCTGATGTCGCTCACCCCGCGTGATGCCTACGACCCGAAGACGGGCAAAATCGTGCGCAAGCCACAGACACAGTGGGCTGCATATATCGCCGCCATCGAGGGCGTGCCCTTCGTCGACCTCAATGAGATCTCTGGTGCGAAAATTGATCAGTTCAGTCGTTGGAAGGAACAATATCATTTCTTCGGTGACCATATCCACACCTCCGCCTTTGGAGCCGAACTCAATGCGCGCTCTGCAGCTGAAGGAATCTATTATTCAGCCCATCCTCTGCTCAAGCCCTTGCAGGCTATGATGCTCAATGTACCGCTACAAGCATACGGTCAGAAGCGCGAGAAAGGCAAACCTATGGTATTTATCACGGGCGACTCCACCGTCAAGAACAACGACAAGGACGAAGACGGTATGTGGGGTTGGGGCTCACAGGCTGGTTTAATCTTTGACCCTGCCAAGATTGTCTGGGAGAATGTGGCGATGGCAGGCCGTTCTACCAAGACCTATCTGCGTGAGGGCCGTTGGGAGAAAGTCTACAACGCCCTGCAGCCTGGCGACTTCGTGCTGCTGCAGTTCGGCCATAATGACATCTGCCCCATCAACGACAAAAAGGGCCGTGGTGTCATTCCCGGCACAGCCGACACCTGTCACGTCTACCAGATGGAGGCTGATGGAAGCTACGAGGTTGCCTATTCCTTCGGCTGGTATCTCCGCAAGTTCATCGACGATGTGCGCGAAAAGGGAGCCACCCCCATCCTGCTCTCCCTTACACCCCGCAACGAATGGCCCAATGGAAAGATAGAGCGCCGCAATAACACATACGGCAAGTGGTATCGCGAGGTAGTGGAGCAGACGGGCGTCGAGTTTGTCGATGTACATAACATCTCAGCCGATTTCCTCGACAAGAAATTTGCCAGTAAGGATGCAACAAAAAGCAAGCAGAAAGCCTCCAAGTACTTCAATCACGACCACACGCATACCTCACTGCTGGGCGCCCAGATGAATGCCCGCAGCGTAGCCAAGGGTCTGCGCGACATCCAATCGTCTCTTGCTAAGTATTTGAAAGCAAAATGAAAAATTTTCGAGCAAAACGTCACGTATTTCACAGAAAAAGTGTAATTTTGCCGCCGAAAAGTAGAATCAACCGACAAAAAACTTATTTATATGAAGAAAATCAGAGCAGCCGTCGTAGGTTACGGCAACATTGGAAAGTACGCCCTCGAGGCATTGGAGACCGCCCCCGACTTTGAGGTGGCAGGTATTGTACGTCGCAATGGCGCAGAAAACAAACCCGCTGAGTTGGCGCAGTACGACGTGGTTAAGGACATCCGCGAACTGAAGGATGTCGACGTTGCCATTCTGGCCACCCCCACCCGCAGTTGTGAGGAATATGCCAATCAGATTCTGCCTCTCGGCATCAATACCGTCGACTCTTTCGACATCCACACCAACATACGCGGCTATCGCGAGCGTCTGATGAAACTGAACAAGGAGACCAACACTGTGAGTGTGATTGCAGCCGGTTGGGATCCAGGCAGCGACTCCATAGTGCGCACCCTCATGCAAAGCCTCGCCCCCAAGGGTCTCAGCTATACCAACTTCGGTCCTGGCATGTCAATGGGCCATAGCGTCTGTGTACGTTCCAAGGCTGGTGTGAAGAATGCTTTGAGCATGACCATTCCTCTTGGCGAGGGCATCCACCGTCGCATGGTGTATGTCGAGCTCGAAGACGGTGCAAAGCTTGAAGACGTGACAAAGGATATCAAGGCCGACCCCTACTTCGCCAGCGACGAGACCCATGTATTCCAGGTAGAGAGCGTCGACGATGTACGCGATATGGGTCATGGTGTGAACCTTGTGCGCAAAGGTGTGAGCGGCAAGACACAGAACCAGCGTCTGGAATTCAACATGAGCATCAACAACCCCGCCCTCACTGGCCAGGTCTTAGTTAATGTTGCTCGTGCTTCTATGCGCCTCCAGCCCGGCTGCTATACGATGATCGAGATTCCCGTCATCGATATGCTCCCTGGCGACCGCGCCGATCTCATCGAGCATCTTGTATAATATTGAAATCTAGCACTTTTCGTGCTAAGTATCTGAGTATTTATAAATAGTGTAAGGTTGTTGCAATCTTACACTTTTTTGTTGCTATCTGTCGAAATCTCCTTGAAAAGAGCTTATCTCCAATCATCATAAACCCATGCGTATCAACAACGCATTAACCATTATAATTGAAGGGATATTATCTATAACAGTCAGTATGCCCTCCCTGCAAAAATAAAGAGAGGTGTCAGCTAAAAGGTAGAAAGTACCGGGCTCAAAGGTAGTAAGGTACGGGGTAAAGTTAAAACACAGCCAGCGTTTATTAAAACAAAGACATTGTTTGTTAAAACTAAGGCAGCGTTTGATTAAACCAAGGCATTGTTATAGTCTTTTCTGATGAGGTGCAAAGGAGACAGGAATCTTTTGCACCCCTTTATTTACAAAACAGGTAAAAGCGGGTCAGAGATGGAGATAGTCAAAGTTGAATGATCTATTGAGGAATTAAAGACCTCTATTCCTCGATTCTTTTGCAATTAACAATAATTAAAGGCCATTTCCTTGCTTAATTCGCAATATTTGTCTATCTTTGCAGCATCTCTTTGTTGCCCAGCAATGGACGACGAGCGATCTTATATATGAGAAAGACGTTTTCGAACGTCTGTCGTTGTGACTCACGAACTTCGCAACTCCGTAACATCACAGCAGGCAGATGACAACGAGGCGTCTGCGTGGAGCGTTTCTATATACCTTGTTAATATATAGTTCGTTCTGGCGTGGGCTAACTGCGTTGTCTATCCTGTGTGAGTTAGGCAATGCAAGAGCCTGTGAGTCCAAGATGGGCAGAAGAACAGGCACCTACGCCTTTTTTGTATCATAAGCTATACCTAAATCAAACATTAACTACCGACCTCGGGGTGTAATGGTTGGCATTTATTTAGCTAAACGCTCAAAAACAATGAAAAAGTTACTAATAATTTCAATCCTATCATTATTTCTTTATAATGTTATTCATGCCCAGAAGATAACAGAGCAGCAAGCTTTGGAAAAGGCAAATGCATTTATGAAGGGCAAGATGTTCTCTAACAAAGAAAGGTCATTAAGGCGAGCAATGGCATATAGTGCAGAAGATATCAATGATGCATTTTATATCTTCAATGCAGAAGATAACAATGGATTCGTTATTGTATCTGGTGATGAAAGAACAGAAGATATTCTTGGTTATTCGGAAACGGGCAGCATTGATTTAAATAATTTACCACAAAACATGCAATCATGGCTTGAAGGATATCGGTCAGAAATACAGAATCTTGGCAATAAATCTATCCAAAAGATCAGACGGTCAGCAAAATCCGCTGTTGCACCTCTGATTCAAACGAAATGGAGTCAAGGACATCCATATTCTAATTTATGCCCTTTAACAAATGGCTATCAATGCCCTACTGGATGCACAGCAACTGCTATGGCACAAGTATTGTATTATTATAAATGGCCACAAATAGAAACTGCAGAAATACCTGAATATACGGGAAGTTGTTCCAAAATCTTTTGTCCAGCATTACCCCCAACAATTTTCGATTGGGATAATATGAGATTAGAATATAATATCACAAATGGTGTGCCTGATTATTCTCAGGAAGAGGCAGATGCTGTTGCAAAATTGATGCGTTATTGTGGACAGGCTGTTCACATGGATTATCAGCTAGGAGGTTCTTCAGGACGGGTTGACGCAAAGACGTTAGTATACAATTTCTGGTATGGATGGAATGCAAGGTATGCACGTAGGAAGTTTTATTCCTCTTCCGAATGGGAGAATTTGATATATAAAGAAGTGAGTGAAGGAAGGCCTGTATTATATATGGGCTATCCTCATACAGGACATGAGTTTATATGTGATGGTTACGATGGCAACGGTTTGTACCATATTAATTGGGGTGCAGCGGGTAATTATGATGGTTATTTTGCTCTTAGCATCCTTGACACAAATTATGAAGGAACTAATGGCGGCTATAGTTCTGATGGCTATTCTATGACCCATGAAGCCGTAATCGGAATAGAACCCGATTATAATGAAGATCTAAACAAAAGAATTATTGACATGGTTTGGCATGGTGCATATAGGGGGAGAAGTTCCGTAGACAAAGATTTTTGGATAACTATAGATACCTTTGAAGCTAAATATGCCCTTAATCACAGTGCTTTTGTAGGGGAAATTGGGCTCGCAGTTTTTAAAGAGGAAATGCTATGTGATATTATACTTCCCGGGGAGAATAAAGAGCCCTACCCTAATCATAAGAAAGATGCGAGTTTCTATTTTGGCGCTAATTGGACAGAGAATCATACTTTGAAACTTTTTTACAAAACTGATGGCGACGACGAATGGAAAGATGCACATCTCGTTTCATGGGAATATAATCCAAATGACGTGAACAAAATAACATGTAAGCAGTGGAATTGGGATGCAAGAGAATACCGTGATCTGAAAACAGATATGTCGATTAATTCCATAACTTTCGATAATAGACTTATTGCTGGAGTAAAAAATTTTGCTACTATTAATGTTACAAATACTGGAGAGTCATATGAACTTCCAATGTATATAGACATAGATGGCGAAGGGGTAGCCGCTTGTAGTGCATGGCTCTCTCCACAAGAAACAGGAGAAGTTAGAATCTCTTTTACTCCCGGATCAGCAGGAGAAAAAACATTGGACATACACGGAATAAGAACACTACATCATAATAGTGATGGCACATGGGAGGATGTTACAAGACATTATTATTCTAAGATGATAACCATTTACGAGAATTCGACAGACAATCAGATTGCTGTAAGTGAAGTCTCTGCTAACAAGGGAAAGACAGCAACGCTTGCCATTGAGTTGAATAATAAGACAACAACCTTGAGTGCCTACCAGTTTGATTTGAAGTTGCCCACAGGCTTTACACTGTCGAAGAACGATAAGGGTAAATTCCAAGTATCGAAGACAAACCGGTATGAGGATGAGTCACAGACTCTGAATGTATCAGCTGTAGAGGGTAGTAGCAATATCTATCGTTTTGTATGTTTCTCAATGTCAAACAGTGTGATTGAGGGTACGAACGGTGCAATCCTGAATGCTATCATCGATGCAGACAATACTGTGGAGCCCGGCAGCTATGAGGGACAGATTTCGGATATTGTATTTACAAAGGCTGACGGCACCCAACTAATACTGAACTCTGTGAAGTTTAATATCGTCGTGAATAATGTAACAAAGGGCGATGTTAATGATGACAGCGAGATTAATGTGTCGGACATTGTAGAAATTGTAAACTACATCATGGGCAAGCCATCTGCAAAGTTCGTTGAGGCTGCTGCTGACCTGAATGAAGACGGTGAGGTGAATGTGACAGACATCGTGAAGATTGTATCTATCATTATGTCATCAAACAGTTCACGTCAGAGGGCTTCTGTGGTAGAATCGACTGATAATGACAGACTGGCGTTGGCTGAGAATGAAAAAAATGCTTTATCACTTTGTTTAAATAATGAGAGCGGCTACGTTGCTTCTCAGTTTGATGTTCATCTCTCCGAAGGCCAGACACTGGAGGGTATTATGCTAAATAGTATCCGCAGCAAAGACCACGTGCTGACATATACGAAGACGAATAATGATACTTATCGTATTGTTGTTTATTCTCTGGGCAATCAGGCTTATACGGGCAACAACGGTGAATTGCTAAGTATTCAGGTGTCAGGAACGGGTAACGTGGATATCGACAACATCTTGTTCGTTACCACTGGCCAGAACGAGAAGCGATTTGCTTCATTGCATAGTTATACGACTGGTATCAATGTTGTAAAGGATATAAAGGATATGGATGTCTACAGTATTGACGGTCGTTTGGTCCGCAAGCGGGTAAGTAATACCAATGACTTGAAGAAGGGAGTCTATATTGTTAATGGCAAAAAACTAGTTGTAAGATGAAGTACAGCAAGTGATAACAAGTAATAACAAAATAATTAACTAAATTTCTAAAGCTTATGCGTAAAAGTATTCTTTTTATTCTGTTTTCATTATTTGCATTAGTTGCAAATGCAGACAAGGCAAATACCCACTATCCACGCAAGATAGTCATGGAAGAAGCCACAGGAACATGGTGTGGGTGGTGTGTAAGAGGTATTGAGACCATCGAAAGGATGAGTCTGGAATACCCTGACAATTTTATCGGTATAGGTCTTCATAGTGGAGATGCGATGGCTAATCCTGTCAACTACAATCCTATAACGAGTTTATTCAAGGCATACCCCAATTGTATTTTTAACCGCAATTCTAATGGTGCTGTAAGTGTGGACTATTATTCTGCAAAGCGAGTTGTTGAGCAATATAAGAATGATGCTATTGCAAAAATATCATCCAAAGCAGTATTTGCGAATTCAGAAAAATCTCAAGTAAAAGTATCCACAGAGTCAACTTTTGGATTTAGTGAGAATGGTGCTTCTTATAGAATTGCATATGTGGTCTTAGAAGATAAGGTCGGACCATACATGCAAAACAATGCTTATGCGGGCAATTCCAGTTATGACAACCCCAGTAATTATATGTATAATTGGGTCCAAAAAAGTTCACCTACAGAGGTTTTATTTAATGATGTAGCTCGCGGGATATTCGGTAGTGCAGACGGAGTTGATGGAAGTGTCCCCCAAAATCTGACAGAAGGAGTGGCATATTCATTTGATTATGTTTTTACTTTGCCAACAAATATAACAAATAAGGAAAATATCCGCATAGTTGTAATGCTGTTAGATAGTAATACTGGTGAGATACTAAACGCAGATCAATCCGCGGTTACGACAGATGAGAATGTGAACGCCACCACTTTCTCTTTCTATTATGGAGGAGCAAAACTATCTGATGGTTCTGTTGTTACAATTAACGCTAAAGAAGACGAATTTGGTACAGGAGAAATGACATGTGATACTAATCCTGCAACTGATCCCAAGAACGGATTGATTCTCACTACCCAAAATGGGTCTTACCAAACAGGTACGGCAACTATCGAGATTACAAACAACACTTTAGCACCAAATAGAATTCAGTGGTGTATGGGGGGAGAATGTGTGCTAATGACCGACAAGACATATTTGGAAAAGGATTTCCAGACTGATAATACGGGTGTTGCGTTAGTTCAATTTGATGCAGCGGGTTTTCAAAGCAGCGGTACATTGGTTGCAAAACTGACAGCAAAGATAGGCAATGAAACGCATGTGGTTAACATCAATTTCATTTATACGAAATCTAATCCTTTGGACGTTAAAGACCAATGTGTAGATTTGGGACTGAGTGTTAAGTGGGCAAGTTGGAATGTTGGTGCCAAATCTCCAGAAGAATTAGGAGAACTATACGCATGGGGAGAACTCGCTCCAAAGACCAATTATTCATCTTCAACCTATAAATTCTATAATAATACTTATACAAAATATGGGAGCATAGACAATAAATATCGTTTGGATCCAGAAGATGACGTTGCTCAACAGTTGTGGGGAGACAAGTGGAGAATGCCGACTTTTGAGGAATTGAAAGAATTGAAAGAAAAATGTACCTTTACGAAAACAGAATTGAATGGAGTCCCTGTTACAAAAGTTGAAGGTCCTAATGGCAACTTCATCTATTTCCCATATCCAGGAAATTACACTGGTACAACTCTCTATTATAAAAACTCTATAGGTAGTTATTGGAGTAGTGATCTGGAATCGGACTCTTATGCAAAAGATATGGATTTCGAAAATGGAGCTGTCTATCTTAATGGGGATACTCGTTATCATGGTCAGTCCGTACGCCCTGTATATGGAGAAAACAGTGACAATCCACAATCAAATAACTTTGGTACTATTGCTGACGTTGTAGACATGGGATTAAGCGTGAAATGGGCAAGTTGGAATATAGGTGCGTCTAAGATTGCAGACTATGGTGGACTCTATGGTGCAGGCGACCCTACCGGATTAAAGACATCGACAGAATACAGTGACTACTATTTTAAAAATGGCGAATCAATATGTGGCACAGAGTATGATCTTGCTCATGTTAAATGGGGAGGATATTGGCGTATGCCTACATGGAATGAGCTTGAAGAGCTTAAAACCAAATGTAGTTGGACGGATGGAGAGCTGGATGGAGTCAAGGGAAGTTGGGTAAAAGGACCTAATGGTAATTCTATCTTCTTACCTTGGGCAGGAAATAGGAAAGGAACTTCAACATTCTCTGATAAAGGCGTCAAAGGTTATTATTGGTCTGGCGACATGGGAGTAAGTCTACATAGTTATGGATATAAAGATTTAGATATTAAGTCTGGCGGTGTGTTTCAAACTGATGGTGCAGAAAATTATTGGGGACAGTCTATTCGACCTGTTTATGTAGGAGATGTTAATTCTGAGATTTCAATTGTAACAAAAATATTTGATGCCAATTCCCAGCCTCCCATTGTAGGTGGTATGATTGATGGGTATTCGGATGGCTCAGTATTGATGAAGGGCATTATTGTAAGTACCAATGCTGATAATCTCAAATATGATGCTTCACAAGAGGTATCTAGCCCTCGATTCTATGAGGACAAGACGAAGAGTGAGGCTGCAAACAATCGATATAGTAATAAAAATTATAGAATCATTGATTGCACAGGAATAGGCAAGGAGCAATTTGGGTGTACTTTGAAACTCTTGGAAGGAAATAGTAAATATTTCATTAAAGCTTTTGCTATTCAAAAAGATGGTGCTATTATCTACGGTGAGACATTGGAGATTGTCACAAAAAGCTATTCTCGCTATAATGATAGTTTTGATAGAGCAAACGTCTGGCACGCATTTGACAGCACTCTCTTCGACTTGGTAACTGATGAAATCATCAATCCCAATGAAGGTTTCTATTATTCAACAAATGAAAATCCAACTGTAGTAAGGCATCAAGTCGGAACAGGCTATAACACTTGCTATAAGTTCCTAACAGAATGGAACTACAAACTTTGGTATTATCACAGCGCGCACTGCAATCAAGACAAGATTGTCAACACTCCTACGATGACTTTCTCTGACAACAAACTGTTTATTGAAAAGAATCCGCTTGATAATGACAAAGACATAACCATATACTATAGCATCAACGGAAACTATTTCAGACCTGAGAACTACACTGATGTATATAACAGTCCCATTAGTATAACAGAACCATGTGCTATATATTGCTATGCCATAAGTTCTGATGGTTATATCTCATATACCAATATGTATGTTGTTGGTGATTATCAGATCTCTAATTCCGACCCAGTAGTGACGGATGACGATAGGTTAGAGGTTGGTAATGTTATTGTAACTAAAGGAAATACGGTTTCTATAGATATTAATTTGACGAATAGATCAACGGATCTAACTGCTTATCAGTTTGATTTGGTGTTGCCAGCCGGTGTCACTTTGGCAACGAACTCCAATGGAAAATATCAAGTGACCAAGACGAGTCGTTATGATGATGACAATCAGACATTGAACATTTCGAAAGTTGAAGGAAGCAATAATACCTATCGTATTGTTTGTTTCTCTATGTCGAACGATAAGATAACGGGTACGAGTGGAGCTATTCTGAATGCAGTTTTGGCTATAGATGCGAATATTGCAGACGGCACTTACGAGGCTAAGATTATGAACATCATCTTTACAAAGAGGGATGGTTCGCAGGAGAAACTGAACGACGCGAAATTTAACATCATTGTAAATAGTGTTATTCCTGGCGATGCAAATGGTGACAGTGAGGTAAATGTGTCAGACATTGTAGAAATTGTTAACTATATCATGGGCAAGCCTTCAGCAAAGTTCGTTGAGGCTGGTGCTGACATGAATGGTGATGGTGAAGTCAATGTGACGGACATCGTGAAGGTGGTTTCCATCATCATGTCTACCAATAACGCACGCCAGAGGGCTTCTGTGGTTGAATCGACAGATAATGACAGACTGACGTTGGCTGAGAATGAGAATAATGCCTTATCACTTTGTCTAAATAATGAGAGTGGCTACGTTGCCTCTCAGTTTGATATTCATCTTTCTGCTGGCCAAACACTGGAGGGTATTATGCTGAATAGTATCCGCAGCAAAGATCATGTACTGACATATACGAAGACAAACAATGATACTTATCGTGTCGTTGTTTATTCATTAGGTAATCTGGCTTATACGGGCAATAACGGTGAATTGCTAAGTATTCAGGTGTCAGGAACGGGCAGTGTGGATATCGACAACATCTTATTCGTTACCACTGGCCAGAACGAGAAGCTGTTTGCTTCATTGCATAGTTATACGACAGGTATCAATGCTGTAAAGGATATAAAGGATATGGATATCTATAGTGTTGACGGTCGTTTGGTCCGCAAGCAGGTGAATAATACGAATGACCTGAAGAAGGGAATCTATATTATTAATGGCAAAAAACAAGTTGTAAGATGAAATATATTAAACTGATGATAATGGCAGTTCTGCTCACAGTCGTGGGCAGAACACAGGCCGACAATCTGAAAGTGGCTAATGTAGAAATGAAGGCAGGTGAGACGAAGGAAATAGCTATCGAGCTCAATAATCCTTCGAAACAATATGCTGCTTTCCAGTTTGACTTGGTGCTACCTGATGGTATTAGTATTGCTAAAAATGACAAAGGTAAGCTTATAGCAAATTTAGATACAGACCGTAAGGATGACCATACGCTCACTGTGTCGGATGTGGGATCGAATACCTATCGTTTCTTAACTTTCTCAATGACGAATGCAGAGTTCTATGAGACGAGTGGCGCGTTGGTCAAGTTGACTCTTCAAGCTGCTGATGGAATTGGGAGTGGTGCCAAGACGGCTACCATCAAGTCACAGGTCTTTACAGAAGTCGGTGGTGATCAGGCAAAATGGAGTGATTTGAACTTCACTATAACAGTTCCAGTTGAAGTCAATGTTAATGTGCCTAAAGCGAAGAGTGGGCTGGTCTATACTGGAAGCGCTCAAGAACTGGTCTCTGCTGGTAGTACTAATGTTGGTGTGCTGCAGTATTCGCTCGACGGAAGCAGCTATAATACAGCAATCCCCAAAGGGACGGACGCCAAGACTTATACTGTTTATTATAAGGCTGCAAATGGGAACCAAGATCTTACAACAGCTGCATCTTTGACGGTTACCATCAGTCCAAAGACGGTGAGCAATCCGGCCATCTCACTTAGTGCGACATCATTTGTCTATGACGGACAGGAGAAGAAACCGACGGTAACGGTGAAGGACGGCAATACCACGATTCCAGCATCGGAGTATACCGTCAGCTATAGCAACAACATCAACGTAGGTACGGCCACTGTGACCATTACTGACAAGAACGGAGGAAACTATGTCGTCAGCGGTTCGAAAACGTTCCAGATTACAGCGCCATCAGCAACCCTGACACCACCTTCTGCCAAAACAGGGCTCGTGTATACAGGTTCAGCACAGGAACTGGTCAATGCAGGTAGTTCAACAACTGGTGAGGTACAGTATTCACTGGATGGCAGTAATTACAGCAAGGCTATTTCAAAGGGAACAGACGCCAAGACATACACCGTATACTACAAGGTAAAGGGCGATGCCAATCATGGTGACACGGAGCCTGCAACGCTGACGGTTACCATCAGTCCAAAGACGGTGAGCAGTCCGACCATTACGCTTAGTGCAACATCATTTGTATATGACGGACAGGAGAAGAAGCCGACAGTGACGGTGAAGGATGGTAATACCACGATTCCTGCATCGGAGTATACATTCAGCTATAGCAACAACGTCAACGTAGGTACGGCCACTGTCACCATTACGGACAAGAACGGAGGAAACTATGTCGTCAGCGGTTCGACTACGTTCCAGATTACAGCACCATCAGCTACGCTGACACCACCTTCCGCCAAAACGGGGCTCGTGTATACTGGTTCAGCACAGGAACTGGTCAATGCTGGAAGCTCTACAACAGGCGAGGTACAGTATTCGCTGGATGGCAGCGACTATAACACAGCTATTCCAAAGGGGACAGACGCTAAGACCTACACCGTATATTACAGAGTGAAAGGCGATGCTAATCATAATGATACTGCTCCTGAAACGCTGACGGTTACTATCAGTCCAAAGACGGTAAACGATCCGACTATCACACTCAGCGAGACCTCGTTTATCTATGACGGCAAGGAGAAGAAGCCGACAGTGACGGTGGAGGATGGCAATACTACGATTCCCGCATCGGAGTATACCGTCAGCTACAGCAACAACATCAACGTAGGTACGGCCACTGTGACCATTACAGACAATGAAGGTGGAAATTACATTGTCAGCGGTACGGTTTCTTTCGAGATTAAAGAACCTGCAATCAATGTCGTCGCTCCTACTGCAATATCAGGTTTGGTCTATAACGGCAATACTCAAGGACTTATCACACCAGGCAACACTTCTGTCGGAAAAATGTTATATTCACTTGACAACTACAATTACCACACGTATTTGCCAGCTATGAAACATGCTATGACATATACTGTTTATTATAAAGTGGTAGATGATACGGAGACGAAGAATCTCACAGCCCCTGCCTCACTAACTGTTACTATCAGTAAAGCCCCTTTGACCATCTCAGTGGGTGATTATACGATGGCAGAAGGTGATCAGGTTCCTGAGTTTAAGCTTCAGTATGACGGTTTCAAGGGAAATGATTCGGAAGCAGTATTGACAACCAAGCCTACAATCACCTGTAAAGCCACAAGTGAAAGTGCTCCTGGGCGTTACGAGATCATCGTAAGTGGAGCTGAGGCACAGGACTACGACATATCGTATCAGTCTGGATGGCTCACTATAGAAGTAGCTCAGGGCATTGTGGATATCATCACAAATGGTCAGCCGTTTGATGTGTATAACACACAAGGTCACAAGGTACGTTCTGGTGTCACGTCTCTCAAAGGACTGCCAAAGGGAGTCTATATTATCAATGGTAAGAAGGTTATAAAATAAACCATGCGCCCCGCCATCCTCAACGTGATGGCGGGGCCTTTTATAGAAAAAGCCATTATTTTGGCAGTTGTCTGACGGGGAAGGTGAAATAGGTGTCTGGGAAGGGTTCCTCCTTCAGCGTGAAATGCCACCACTCGCTGTCGAGGGGTTTGAAGCCGTGACTGAGCATAGCGCGACGCAATAGCATTCGGTTGGCAAACTGCTCAGCCGTAATAGAGCGCCCAACAGGACTCTTGCTGTTATCACCTGTGTACTCACCTGTCTCTAGATTGCCACAAAAATCAGGATGGCTCTCTTCACCAAACCAATCGAAGGTGCCACCCATATCCACCTCTTTCTCTGTAGCCATATCGAATAGCGTCAGGTCGACGGTGCTGCCACGGGTATGACCGCTCTTCTCCATGATGTAATCCTGTGGGAAGAGTACATCCTTACTAAGATCGGGATAGAAGTAGGTCTTCATCAATGTATCAGGCACATCCTTCGCCCAACGTACAAAATGGTCGACACCTTTCTGCGGACGATAGGCATCGTAGATTTTCAGACGATAGCCTTGTGCTTTCAGTTCATCGCTGATGACTTTAAGACTATCCGCTGCCTGACGCGTCAACAGGGCAGTTGGCTCCAGATAGCCGTCAATTCGGGTACCCACGAAATTATAGGTGCCGAAATAACGGATTTCAAGGATGGCATCTGGTACGACATCCGTCAAGGTCACGAACTGACTGGCATCATCAGCAGGTGATACAGTCTGCCCATCGCGAGAAGAGCATTTACCTGCTACTACTATTACACATATAAGCACAAGGGCAGCCAAAAGAACAAAAAACTGTTTCTTATTCATTATTATAAAGGTATTAATCGCTGCAAATATACGAAATAATTCATAATGCATAATGCGTTATTCACATTTTTTTTGTAATTTTGCGGCCAAAATCAGCCATTATGGAGAAAACAAACGTTGCAATCTTTGTATCAGGAGGTGGAACAAACTGCGAGAACCTGATCAAGTATTTCAAGGGTTCGGAGTTGGTAAACACGGCCTTGGTCATCAGTAACAAACCTGATGCCTATGCATTGGTGAGAGCAGAGCGACTGGAGGTTCCTACCGCCGTTGTCCCCAAAGCAGACCTGCACAATCCCGATGTGATGATGCCCTTGCTCAATAAGTATGATATAGGATTTATCGTATTGGCAGGCTGGCTACCGCTGATTCCCAATTACCTGATCGACGCCTATCCCCATAAAATGATCAATCTCCACCCTGCCCTACTGCCAAAATACGGAGGTAAAGGGATGTGGGGGCACCATGTACATGAGGCTGTGAAAGCCGCTGGTGAGACGGAGACAGGTATGACTGTGCACTGGGTGACACCTGTCTGCGACGCTGGTGAAATCATCGCTCAGTTTAAGGTGGCGCTCTCGCCAGACGATACCGTCGATGATATCGCGGAAAAGGAGCACCAACTGGAAATGGCGCACTTCCCCCAAGTTGTAGAAGACATTATCCGCAGAATTACACAATAGGGTCGGTTCCTATTGTGTAAAAACGCTGCGGACTAGTTTTCCGCAGCGTTTTTCAATATCTCTGAGAGGGTCGGATGAATATGGACCATGTCTGCGAGTTCGTGAAGAGTGGTCTGCTTGCACATCAGTACAGAGACCTCCTGCACGATATCGGCAGCATGGGCGCCATAGGCATGACAGCCTAAGATCAGATCCTCCGGAGACACAAAGAGTTTCAGCATGCCCTCACTTTCACCCATTGCAAGAGCTTTACCGTTGGCACGCCAGAAGGCCTTCTTGCAGATATAGGCGCTGCCTGCAGCTTTCAGTTGATCTTCTGTCGGTCCTACACAGGCGGCCTCTGGTGAAGTAAAGATAGCGGCAGGCATAATATCGAAACGAATATTGTCTGTCCTGCCAAGGATATGGTTCACGGCTCTCACCGCCTGCATCTCCGCAGCATGAGCAAGCATCTGGCGGCCATTGACATCACCAATGGCGTAACATTTATAATCTGACGATTTGCAATTTACAATTTGATAATTGTCATCTACAGGAATGGCACCGTTAGGAGCAAGAGTGATACCAAGGACTTCAAGGTTCAGCCCCTCTGTACGCGGTTTGCGACCTGTAGCCATCAGGATAACATCAGCCTCAATATCACTGATATTCTCAACAGCAGTCTTCATCTTGAAAGTAATACCATTTTTCTCGAGATACTTTCGCAGGCGCTTGGCGATGTCGCTGTCGAGAGCAGGTAAACACTCTTTGAGATATTCTATCACTGTGACCTCAGAGCCAAAACGATGGAACACGGAGGCAAACTCCATACCAATAACGCCTGCACCAATAATGGCAAGACGTTTAGGGAGAGTATCGAGATTGAGCAAACCTGTAGAATCAACGACACGAGGATCATCTGCGCCTTTTATTGGCAACCATTTTGTCTCTGAACCTGTGGCGATGATGATGTTATCAGCAGTGAATGTCTCGTTTGCTGCGATGGCATCGCAACATACAGAATGGGCATCTGCGAACTGTGCTTTCCCGCGAACCAAAGTGATGCCAGGATGCGAGAGGATGCCTTCGACGCCAGCACGAAGCTGAGGCACAACTTGAGCCATACGCTCACGAGCCTCAGCAAAAGTGGCTGAATGTACATGTGTCTTCGTGGGAATGCAACCTACATTCAGACACGTGCCTCCCACCTCCGAGCCTTCAAATATCACGACCTTCAGTCCTTGTCTGGCAGCATATTCTGCAGCGCGATAGCCACCAGGCCCTGCACCTATAATGATAAGATCAGTTGTTGTCATTGATCATCTGTTTATAAGTGGTGATAGGGTGCTTGGCAGCGAGGACATCATCCACGCGTCCAATAGGCGTATTGTGAGGCGCAGACTTCACCATATCCGGATCATTCTTAGCCTCTTCCGCTATCCGGCGCATCACGGCGATAAAACCATCGAGCGTCTCCTTCGACTCATTCTCCGTAGGCTCAATCATGAGAGACTCGTGGAAGAGTAACGGGAAATAAATCGTCGGTGCGTGATAGCCGTAATCGAGCAGACGTTTGGCAACATCCATCGTGGTGACGCCAGTAGACTTGTCCTTCAGGCCGTCGAAGACGAACTCATGACAGCACAAAGTGTCGATAGGCAGTTCGTAGACATCCTTCAGCGACTCCTTGATATAGTTGGCATTCAGCGTGGCCAAAGGTCCAACCTCCTTCACATGTTCACGCCCCAGCGAGAGAATGTAAGCATAAGCACGCATCATCACAGCATAATTGCCTTGGTAAGGCGACACGAAGGGGAAGAAATCCTGCAAACCCTCACGCACGCCTACGGGGCCAGAGCCAGGGCCGCCACCGCCATGAGGCGTCGAGAACGTCTTATGCAGATTGATATGCATCACATCAAACCCCATGTCACCAGGACGACAGGCACCCAACATGGGATTCAGGTTGGCACCGTCGTAATACATCAGGCCACCACAATCGTGAATCAGTTTTGCAATCGCAGGAATACTCGTCTCAAAGAGTCCGAGAGTATTGGGATTGGTCATCATCATCGCAGCGATATTAGGCCCTTCTAGAGAGACTAGCCTTTCTAGATCGGCTAGATCCACTAGACCGTCTGGAGCAGACTTCACTTCGATGATCTCCAAGCCACAGACAGCAGCCGAGGCGGGATTAGTACCGTGGGCGCTATCGGGCACAATCACCTTCTTGCGCTGGAGGTCGCCCCGTGAACGGTGATAATTGTCGATCGTCATAAGACCAGTGAGTTCGCCATGAGCACCTGCGTATGGTTTGAAGGTGAAATGGGCCAAACCTGTCAGTTCGCAGAGCGAGCGCTCCAAAAGCGACACCAATGCCAATGCGCCTTGAACGGTGTTGGCAGGTTGTTTTGGATGCAGATTCTGGAATTGTGGCAGAGCAGCCATCTCCTCATTGATCTTGGGATTGTATTTCATCGTGCAGGAGCCCAAGGGGTAAAAACCGGTATCTACACCGAAATTATTATTAGAGAGGTTCGTGTAGTGACGCACCACCGTCAACTCATCACACTCTGGCAGCGCAGCATCCTCTGCACGTCTCATCGATGCAGGAATCTCGTATGTGCCATAATCATTCTTGGGCAGGCTGTAACCTTTGCGGCCCTCTTTGGAGAGCTCGAAAATCAGGTTTCCGTATAATCTGTTGTTCATTATTTCACCTCTTTTGAATTAATGTACTCCATCCACAAACGGAAGCAGACCGACAAAATAGTCAATCTCTTCTTTTGTCCGTTTTTCAGTCACAGCTATCAACAGGCATCCATCCGTCATACGGATACCGGGAAGTATGCCGTTCGTCATACAGGTAGAGAACAGATTATCCATATTTCCATCATAACGTACAAGGAACTCATTAAAGAACGGCTGGTCATACACTAGCTTGAACTTACCCGTCTTCAACAGTTTGTCACAAAGATAATGGGCACCAGCATAGGAAAGCTGTGCTGCCTCCTTCAGGCCTTGTTTGCCCATCAACGACATATAGATGGTGACAAAGAGAGCCATCAGACTCTGATTACTACAGATATTAGAAGTTGCCTTCTGACGACGGATATGCTGTTCGCGAGCCTGAAGAGTGAGCACGAAGGCACGTTGATCACGATTATCTTTTGTCATACCTACGATACGGCCTGGCATCTTGCGAATCAACTTTTCCGTGCAGCACATATAACCCACATACGGGCCACCGAACTGCATGGGTATACCCAACGACTGACCATCACCCACGGCAATATCAGCACCCCACTCACCCGGTGTCTTCAATACGGCGAGGTCGGCAGCCACACAATCCATGATAAAGAGTGCCTTATTCTCGTGACAAGCATCAGCAAAACCCGTGTAGTCCTCAACAATACCAATAGCATTTGGCTGCTGAACGATCACACCCGCCACACCGCCCTCAGCGAGACGGACCTGAAAATCAGCGACATCAGTCACACCGTCTTTTTCCGCAATCGTCACGAGTTCGATTCCCTGATGCAGCGCATAAGTGTCAAGCACCTTACGGGTATTGGGATTCAAAGTCTCCGACACAAGCACCTTATTAACTTTCTTACCTGCAGCCACAGCCATCATCATCGCCTCAGCGCAGGCAGTAGTACCGTCGTACATAGAGGCATTGCTGATGTCCATACCTGTCAGCTCAGCCATCATGCTCTGATACTCAAAGATATAATGCAGGGTACCCTGCGAGATCTCTGCCTGATAGGGAGTATAAGACGTGAGGAACTCAGAGCGTTGCAACAAGCTGGGTAGCACAGATGGCATATAGTGGTCGTAAACACCATAACCAGCATAGCAGGTCATCTGATGGTTCTGCGAGCCCAGTTTCTCAAATAACTGACGGACCTCAATCTCGCTCATCTCCGAAGGTATCTGATAGTCACCCTTAAAACGGATGCTCTCTGGAATCTGGGCATAGAGTTCGTCAAGGCTCTTTATGCCCACCTTCTCCATCATCACCTTCAAATCATCCTTGGTATAGGGAAAATACTTATAATTCATTGAACATTGACCATTGAACATTGACCATTATTTCTCGCAGAAAGCAGCGTAGGCCTTTGCATCCATGAGATTATCGAGATCAGACTGGTCGGAGAGTTCCACCTTGATAATCCAGTTCTCGAAAGCATCCTGATTGATGAGTTCCGGGGTATCCTCAAGAGCTTCGTTGATCTCAACGACCGTACCACTGACAGGAGAAATCAGATCAGAAGCAGCCTTCACGCTCTCCACGGCACCGAACTCCTCACCTGCCGTCACCTCGTCATCCACCTCGGGCATATCAACATACACCACATTACCCAATGCATTCTGAGCATAGTCTGTAATACCCACATAACCAAAACCACCTTCTACTCTTACAAATTCGTGTGACTCCGAGTAGTAGAGTCCTTCAATTACTTTTGCCATAATATCTAATCGTTTTATTTCTTGTAACTCTTGTTATAGAATTGTTTCTTTACCACTTTGCCCGAGAATACCTTCTTACGGATCTGGATCTGCACCTCGGTGTCGATCTTGGCATACTGTGCATCTATCAGCGCCATACAGACACTTTTATCAGAAGAAAGTGTGTGATAGCCTGTCGTCACTTCACCAATAGGTTCACCGTCCATGTTAAGTACGGTATATCCATGACGAGGAATAGCCTTATCGAAGAGCTCGATACCCACGATCTTTTTCGCAGGACCCTCTGCTTTCTGTTTTGCAAGAGCGTCCTTACCGATAAACTCCGCCTTGTCCAGTTTCACGAACATACCCAGTCCTGCCATGATGGGGGTGATATCCTCAGAGAGTTCATCGCCATAAAGGGGCAGTCCCACCTCGAAGCGCAGTGTGTCACGACATCCCAAGCCACAAGCTTGCACGCCTGCGTTAATCAATTTGTCCCAGCAGTCGCGGATGAAATCATGAGGACCATAGATCTCAAAACCGTCCTCACCAGTATAGCCTGTACGGGAGATGATCACATCGCCTAAGGTCTTACAGGTATAGAACACCAGTTCCTTGCAGGCCAGCCCTAACACACGTTCCGTCACATCTTCAGCCTCAGGACCTTGGATAGCAATCTGTCCATAGAAGTCTGAACGGTTCTGCAGATCAATATCAAAGCCATCTGCCTTCTCTTGCATCCAAGCCCAATCCTTATCAATATTAGCGGCATTAATGACAAGGAAGAAATCGTTCTCGCCCATTTTATAAACAAGCAGGTCATCGACTGTTCCGCCATTCTCATAACACATCATGCCATAGAGTATCTTCCCTGTAGGCATATCCGTCACATCATTCGTAAAAATGTGATTTACATACCGTTCGGCATCCTTGCCCTTCACCGTCACCTCACCCATGTGAGAGACATCGAAGAGGCCCACCTTCTCACGCACAGCATAATGCTCTGGGGCAATACCGGCATTCTGGTAGAGCAAAGGCATATCAAAACCGCCAAACTCTACCATTGTGGCGCCCAGAGACAAATGTTTGTCGTGCAGACACGTCCACTTCTCCTTTTTTTCCAATTCTTGTCTAATTGCCATAGATTATTGTTGTATTAAGTTGATAAAATCTTCTTTCAGATAGTTCTGCTCAATCTGTTCCACCTCTGCCACTTCTGCTTCTGTCAGGACATATTCTTCTTCGCAGAGAATCTCGCGGATGAAATCCTTTAGAGAACTTACAGACTTCGGACAAAAATCTTCTTGCAGATAATCCTTCAGCAGAGTGATACGCTGATGCACACTCCGGATACCCTTCTTCTCAAGTTTCTCCGGTCCTGGCGTAATGGCATTGAGCATGTGATCCATATTCGTATCGTAGAGCATCGTGCTATGGACAATGCTTCTGCCGGCCACATGGTAACAAGCAGTTCCACATACTTTCCTGTCTCCAATCATGATGTCGTTATGGCTCGTGCCCGTAGCCGGAATACCAAGTTTGCGAAGTACTAGCAGCACCATATTCACAAAGCGGTTGAAAGCAAAGCCTACATTTTCCCCTGTAGTAATGAATGACCACATCAAATTATCCATATCCGCATAGACACAGCCTCCCCCACTCTTTCTGCGATATACCTTGATACCATGCGCCTTGCAGTAGTCGAGATTGACCTCATTTTCCACAACCTGGTTTCGTCCGAAGATAACACTTGGTTCCACCTGCCACAAAAAGAAGCCATCAGGTTCGTCAAGCCTACGGGCTACAAACTCCTCCATCGCCAAATAAAAAGACAGGCGACGCACTTTTTCATCCGGTAACGAGATGTACTTCATGAATTAGGTTGCAGTGTTGCGATATTAATTGATTCTGACTGCAAAAATATGAAGTTTTTATGTAATAGCCAAATGATTTGCCTAATATTTTTTGTGATTTCCATTTTTTTATGTAAATTTGCCCACAGATATTGCTAGACGCATGAAAAAGTTCTCCAAAGGCATACGCCTCGCCCTAAAGATCATGGCTGCTATCATAGCCATTCTGGTCTTGGCAACGGTCATTGTTGCCAATAGTAGTTATGTACAAAATAAGCTGGCTGGTATGGTCACGGATGCACTCTCTAAAAAGTTGAACGCCGAAGTTCAGATAGATCGCGTCACACTGAATCTTATAGGTATGAGTGCCAATATCGAAGGCATCAAACTCAAGGACCAGCAGCAGCGCGATATGCTGAAAGTGAAGAGGGTTTGGGGACACCTGCGGGCATTGGCTCTGCTGAGGGGTGAGATTCTTCTGAGGAAATGCGAGGTGGACAGCATCAGCGCACTCCTTATCAAGCCCAAGGATGGCCCAGCCAACTACCAATTCCTCTTGGATGCCAACAAGAAAGACAAAAAAGACAAGCAGCCCAAGGATAGCACCAAGCGCAGTGCTTTCAAGTTTGACCTGAAGGATGCTGTGGTCAAAGGCTTACACGTCAAATATAATGATGATGATTACGAGTTTGCTCAGGCATATTATAACCACTGGCGGGGCAAGCACACGATTACTGTACATCATTTCAAGGCAGACTGGGAGAAGCAAACAAAGAAAACCCTCGTCAAATGGCATCTTGACTCGGGCACATTGACGGTCAGCATCCCTGAAAAAGATAAAGGAAAAGCGCGTATAGACATCAAGGGGCTGGAACTCAAGAGCGACTGCGACCTTCCCCGTCGCAATTTTGGTAAGCCACATCATGGTGCTTTCGATGACAGGCACTTCAACCTACAGGCCGACTTGGGCATCGACATCCTTCACATCGGAAAGGACTCAATAAGGTTGGACCTCACCAATGGTTGTGTGAAAGACACAATAGCCGGTATCGATCTGACAGAACTGAAGTCTGACATCACTATCAACGGCAAGCACATGACATTTACAAACGCCGTTGTCCAACAAGTCACCACCCGTCTGGATATTCCCAGGGCCGACTTCTATCTGCCTGACAAGGAGAAAGGCACCTCACTGAGCTATAATGCAGACACCATCAAGGGACGTGTCATGCTGAAAGACATCTCACAACCTTTTGCACGAGTACTCCACAAATTCTCAATACCATTGAATCTCAGTGTCAGTATAAATGGAAATGGAGACGGGATGACCTTTAAGGATATCCACGTCAATACCGACGACAAGAAACTGGACATCAAAGCAATGGGCATGCTTCGCAATCTGAAAGAAGCCCGTAAGCTGGCACTCCATTTCGAAGTCTATCAAATGGTTGCCAAACCAGGCATCAAGCATAAGATTATCAATCAGTTTACTGTTAAGAAATATATGATGAACCAGATTTTTGCTATGGGGCTCGTCAGATATGCAGGCAGTTTTAATATTCTTTGGAAAAAACAACAATTCAGAGGACTGCTGAAAACAGAAAAGGGTGATGTCGATTTCAATTTCGAACTCGATGGTGTAAATAAATATATAACAGGCAACGTCAGCACTGACTCCCTAAAACTTGGTGAACTGTTCCAGTTAGAGAAATTAGGTAATATCGACTGCACAGCCAGCTTTAAAGTCGACATTTCAAAGAGCCGTACTGGTGTCATGCGTAAACAGAAAGGCGGCAAGCTGCCTATGGGGCAAGTGAAGGCTGACATCCGGAAAATCAGTTATCGCAATATCAACATGAAGAATATTATTGCCGACATCGAGAGCGATGGTGCGATAGCCAATGGTGATGTCACCCTGAAAGGCAGTCTGACGGATTTGATTTTGCAGTTCTCGTTTACCAATACCGATGAAATGTCCAAAATGAAAGTCAAACCGAGACTCAGGTTCGGACATAACGACGACAAGAAAGAGAAGAAAAAGAAGAAAAAAACAAATATTTTATAATTTTTACTTTGTAATTCTCATTTTATTTGTATCTTTGCAAAGTTTATACGACTTTTATGCTGTGGGACAAGAAGAATTAAGACTATTAAGCAAAATACAATATCCGAAAGACCTGCGTGAACTGAAGGTGGACGAACTGCCTCAGGTATGTGATGAATTGCGACAGGATATCGTACAGGAACTTTCCGTCAACCCGGGTCATTTAGCATCGAGTCTTGGCGTCGCAGAGATTACAGTAGCCTTGCATTATGTCTACAACACGCCAGAGGACCGCATCGTATGGGATGTGGGGCATCAGGCCTATGGACATAAGATCCTCACCGGACGACGCGAGCAGTTCTGCACCAACCGCAAATTAGGCGGCATCAAGCCTTTCCCCTCACCCACGGAGAGTGAATATGACACCTTTGCCTGTGGACATGCTTCCAATTCCATCTCTGCAGCACTAGGTATGGCTGTCGCTGCCAAGTTGGAAGGCAAGAAAAAACGTCATGTGGTAGCTGTCATCGGCGATGGCGCCATGAGTGGTGGCCTGGCATTCGAAGGACTGAACAACGTTTCTTCCTCTCCTAACGACCTGCTGATTATCCTCAACGACAATAACATGTCGATAGACCGTAGTGTAGGCGGAATGAAGCAGTATCTGCTGAATCTGAGTACCAATGAGACCTACAACGCTATCAAGTTCAAGACCAACAATTGGTTGTATAGAAAGGGCCTGATGAACGATGCCAGGAAAAACGGTCTGCAACGTCTTGCCAATGCTTTTAAGAGCGCTATTGCACACCAACAGAACGTGTTTGAAGGCATGAACATCCGCTATTTTGGTCCCTTCGACGGACATGATGTCAAGGAACTGGTGCGAATACTCAGGCAAATCAAGGATATGAAGGGGCCTAAACTGTTGCACTTGCACACCCAAAAAGGTCATGGCTATGCGCCAGCAGAGAAGGATGTGACCACTTGGCACGCCCCAGGCAAGTTTGACCCGGAGACTGGTGAGCGCATTGTTGACAAGGATCCATCGAAACCGCAGAAATACCAGGATGTGTTTGGTCATACCCTTTTGGAGCTGGCCCAGCAGAATCCAAAGATAGTCGGCGTCACGCCCGCGATGCCAAGTGGTTGTTCATTGAATATCATGATGAAGGAGATGCCTGAGCGCACCTTCGACGTCGGCATTGCCGAGGGACATGCAGTCACCTTCTCCGGTGGTATGGCAAAAGACGGTCTGCTACCTTTCTGCAACATCTACAGTGCTTTTTCACAACGGGCCTTCGACAATATCATCCATGATGTGGCATTACTGAATCTGCACGTGGTATTTTGTTTTGACCGTGCAGGACTGGTGGGCGAAGACGGTTCCACCCATCATGGAGCCTTCGACCTTGCGGCCTTACGTCCCATTCCGAATCTGACCATCTCGTCGCCGATGGATGAGCATGAGCTGCGAAGACTGATGTATACCGCCCAACTACCCGACAAAGGTCCGTTTGTAATCCGCTATCCCCGTGGCGGAGGCGTTCTCCGGGATTGGCGTTGTCCTTTTGAGGAAATCAAGGTCGGCACAGGCCGGAAGCTGCGTGACGGCAGTGATGTGGCCGTGCTAAGCATAGGCCCCATCGGCAATAATGTGGCAGAGGCCATTGAGGAACTTTCTAGCCTTTCTAGTCAATCTAGCCAGGCTAGCACGGCTAGCATGATTAGTGCCGCCCATTACGACATGCGTTTCCTCAAGCCCATCGACGAGAATATCCTGCAGGAGGTGGCGGAGAAATTCAGTCGTATCGTCACCGTGGAGAACGGTGTGAAGACCGGCGGCCTTGGCTCTGCTGTTATAGAATGGATGAACGATCATGGCTTCCATCCTGAGGTCATCCGTCTCGGATTGCCTGACACAGAGTTTGTGGAGCATGGCACCGTGAAAGAACTTCAGCACATTGTCGGCCTCGACAAGGATGCTATCATCAAAGCAATAAAAGGGATATGAAAGTAGTCATTGTCGGTGCAGGTGCCGTAGGAACTCACCTGTCAAAACTATTGTCTCGAGAGCACCAGGACTGTGTGCTCATTGATGACAATGAAGAGAGGCTGGCAGTGCTGAGCGAGTATGATGTTATGACCTACAACGCCTCGCCTACCAGTATCAAGACCCTGAAGGAGGCAGGTGTACAACATGCCGACCTTTTCGTAGGCGTCACTCCTGAGGAAACCACCAATCTCACGGCTTGTATGATTGCGCACAGTCTCGGTGCCAAGAAAACCGTTGCACGTATTGACAATTATGAGTATCTTAGTCCTCAGAACAAGGAACTCTTCAAACAGATGGGCATCGACTCCCTGATTTATCCTGAAGTGCTCGCAGCCATTGACATCAACAATGGTCTGAAACTCTCTTGGGTTCGACAGCGATGGGATGTGCATGATGGAGCCCTCACCCTTCTCGGTATCAAGCTACGTGAAACGGCTGAGGTCCTGAACCAACCGCTGCGCGACTTGTGCGGTCCAAACGACCCTTACCACATAGTGGCAATCAAACGTGGTGAAGACACTATTGTTCCTGGCGGTCTTGATGAGTTGCGTGTTGGCGACCTCGTCTACTTCATGACCACTCAGGAATACATCCCCTATATCCGCAAGATTGTCGGCAAGGAACATTATGCCGATGTGAAGAACGTGATCGTGATGGGTGGTGACAAGACGGCAGTCCGGGCAGCCCTCACAGCCCCAGACTATATGAATATCAAGATTATCGAGAAGAATGCCGAGCGATGTGAGAAGCTCAACGAACTGCTTGGCAACAGCGACACGATGGTGATTCATGGCGACGGACGCGACCTCGGACTGCTCGAAGAAGAGGGGATTCGCAATACTCAGGCCTTCGTGGCTCTCACCGGCAATGCTGAGACAAACATTCTGGCCTGTCTCACTGCCAAGCGCTTAGGAGTACGCAAGACGGTGGCGATGGTAGAGAATCTTGACTATGTGAAGATGGCTGAAGAACTGGATATCGGTACCATCATCAACAAAATGACCATCGCAGCCAGCCATATCTTCCAGATGATGCTCGACGCCGACGTCGACAACCTGCGTACACTGATGCTTGTTGATTCGGAAGTCGCAGAGTTTACTGCTGCAGAAGACTCCCGCGTCACGAAGAAACTGGTGAAGGACCTCGGACTCCCTGTAGGAGCCACTATTGGCGGATTAGTACGTAATGGTGTGGGTATGCTCGTCAGCGGTAACTCACAGATTCAGGCTGGCGACTCAGTGATGGTATTCTGTCATGAGGCCAAGCTCAAACAGGTAGAAAAGTTCTTCAAGAGAACCACGATTCTCGACACGATTACACCTTAAAGGAAAGCGAATGGTCAATTGGCATATCATATTCAAGATCATCGGCTCACTGCTGTTCATCGAGGGATTCTTCATGACTTGGTGTGCAGGTGTTTCGTTCTATTTCCAGGAGGACGACACCTTGGCCTTTCTCTTGTCTATGCTGATTACCTTTGGTTGTGCTTTTCTTTTTCTGCTGATGGGACGGAAAGCCAGAAACACCCTGAGCCGTCACGATGCCTTCGTCGTGGTAACGGCCGTATGGACGGTTTTCTCCTTCTTCGGTATGTTCCCATTCCTCATTCATGGCAGTATCACCAATGTTACTGACGCCTATTTCGAGACGATGTCAGGATTCTCGACGACAGGCGCCAGCATCTTCGACGATGTGGAATGTCTGCCACATGGTATCCTTTTCTGGCGATCGCTCACCCAATGGGTTGGAGGTTTGGGAATTGTCTTCTTCACCATCGCCATTCTACCCTCGTTGGTAGGCGGTAGCGTCAAGGTGTTCGCTGCCGAGGCCACAGGTCCCATCAAGGCAAAGATGCACCCAAGACTCTCTACGACAGCCAAATGGATTTGGAGCATCTACCTGTTGCTTACCATTGGCTGTGGTATCTCTTTCTGGATTGCAGGTATGGACTGGTTTGAGGCTTTGAACTACTCGATGACAACTACTGCCACAGGCGGTTTCTCCATCCACAACGACTCTTTTTCCAACTTCCAAAGTCCCAGCATCGACTACATTGCCATCCTCTTCGAGTTTCTGGCAGGTATCAATTTCACCTTATTATACATCACCATCTTCAAGGCCCGTTTCAAGGATCTCTTCAAGAATTCTGAATTCAAACTCTACATCGGTATTGTATTGCTTGCCACAGCCAGTCTGGTAATGATCTTATTCACCCAGATGGGCTATGATCTGGAAAAAGCCTTCCGTACAGGGCTTTTCCAGGTGGTATCGTTTATGACGACAACGGGTGTATTCAGCGATGATGTAGCCCTTTGGCCGCATATCACGTGGATTGTCCTTGGTGGTGTGATGTTCGTTGGCGCCTGTGCAGGCAGTACCAGCGGTGGTTTCAAATGTATCCGTGCGGTGATGACACTCAAGACGTTGCGCAACAATTTCCGTCAGATCCTCCATCCTAATGCCGTCCTTCCAGTGAAGATCAACGGATCGAGTGTACCCCAGTCCAGGATTGTGGCACTCTTTGCCTTCTTCACCCTGTTCATGTGTATGATTCTTGTCACCGCTGCCATCATGATTCTCTCAGGCATCGACACCATCAATTCCATCGTCATTGCCCTGAGTTGCGTCAGCAATATCGGGCCTACTCTCAGCAACGATATCGGTGCCAACATCACCTGGTCAGGCATGCCCGACTATACCAAATGGATTCTCTCGCTGCTCATGCTCATGGGTCGTCTTGAGATCATGACGGTACTCGTGCTCTTCACGCCCAGTTTCTGGAGAGATAATTAAAACGAATCTAAATACTCTCTGACATCTTCCTGCAAACGGCGAAAAGGCTCAGAGGTCATATAACCGTTATTCTTTTTAAGCATCGCCTTGATATCCTGCAGCGAATTCTCATAACACGTCATCTCATTGCGCTTCTGTGTCTTGTGTGCCATCGCATAGTAAATCTCATTCTGTCGCTCCTGACGCAGCAGGTTACACACCTTCGACATGATAGGCGATACCACTGTATCAAACAGATGATGCCCCTGTATATATAAATAGGTGGTCTGAGCGGTCACACCCAGCGCCTTGATATCCTCCTTCGTCGCCATATACTCCTCTTTGGCGTCAGGGAACTGACGCTGCAACTCGTTGATCTTGGTATTCACCTTGCGCTTCACATTGACGATTGAAAGCTCTGGGTTCTGCACATTGAATCCTCCAGGATCAGCAATACGGTTGAAGTCGGAGATAGAGAACTTGTTATATTTGCCATTACGATAGAGCATGATTGACCACACAAAGAGCGGGAAGAGAGCCTCACTGAACATCTGGAAATAGGCACGGAAATCGAAAATACGATGATCATTGAGCGTCACCGACACACAGACATTATGCAACGACGGCGCGTAACACTGGAAATTCTCAATGGCATAGACATAGGTATGAAACACATAGGGGCTCTCCAGCACCTTCCTCGACTGCGCCGTACGTCCCTGCAACAGATAGTCATAGTCGGCATCCACACAGGCAATCATATCCCTGCCCAAAGGTGCGCCCTCAAGGAAATTCATCAGTACCGACTTCTTTCCACGTGTCAGGTTGATCTTCGAGGGCAGCATCACCTCGAAATAGCGCTTGTCGTTCTCAAATTCCGAGAGCACCGTCCGCCAGAAGTAGATATCATCATAGCTCTCGACATAGGCAACAATCCTACGTCGTGCCTTCTTCGAGGTCAGCGCATTAGCTGCCTCGAAATAGCGGCTATTGATATTATCCTTGAGTCTCTTAGGCATTCCTGGATAGTCTAGATTCTCTAGATATACTAGATTGTGATATCCGTCACTTCCGTGACACTCTCCATCCAACCGTTCATCACGACAGCTGGCGAATGCGTCGTCAGGATAATCTGCACATTGGGATTCAGTTCCACGCAAAGGTCGATGAGCCGCTTCTGCCATTCGATGTGCAGCGACACTTCCGGCTCATCCATAAAGAGCACATAATGCTGATTATCTTCCACCAGCACCGTCAGCAAGATGGCCAGCATCTGCTTTTCACCACTCGAGAGCTGATAAGGCACCAGGGTCTCACCAATCTGTGAGAAACGGATCTCATTCTCCGTGCGGACAATCTTCTTACCCGTATCCGAGAACAGATCGTCGACCATATCCTGAAAGCGCTGCTTCGGCAATGACAATTGCTGGGCGGCATCTGCATTGCCTGCCTGCAACTCTGCAATCATACGGTTGCCGATGTTCACCTGATAGTCAAGGTATTTCCGCTGCAGATGATAGAGTTGGAAATCGAGGGCTGACGAGATACGGGTATCCACATGCGCCATTGTATCGAGGTCGAGTACGGGGGAATCCAACGACCGGATCACATCGAACCGGATCCACTTTGCATCCTCAGGCACCACTTCCAGATGCACACCCTTCAGCATGTGACTAGGGAACTCGCCGCCAGCTGCCAAGCCTTTCACCACCTTATTCAGGATGGTACTCTTACCAACACCGTTGATACCACTCAGGATATTCACACCAGGATTGAGTTCCCAAAGGATGTGCTTCTTACCACTCCACAGGGAATCGATCTCAATCCGCTTGATATAATCAGCATACTTCTGCATAGTCTTAAGGTTTTTTAGTCAGCTTATTGTTCTGTTTATCTCATCCTCGCCTTGAAGGCCGGTCGATAATCACCGGGATGCCAGAAATCCAGCAGAGCGATGTCGAAAGTCAGATTACTATAGGCGCGAACAGAACCTTGAGTCGATGTGTTATAGCCTATCTGATAAGGAATATACACACGCCAATAGTCACCCTTGTGCATATTCATCAGGGCTGTAGCAAAACCATTGACGAGCGTAGTTTTACCACTGATGGCCATCGTCGACATACCGGCCGTATGCCAGCTGAAGTCGCCGAGATAGGTCTCGTCGAACACATAGCCATCTGCATAATTCATCGTCGGAATCAGTCTTCCTCTATAGGCAACACGAACAGTGTCGGTATAAAGAGGACTGTCTGCACCTTCGCCGGCCTCCAGCACCTGCACATAGATATAATCGCAGTTCTTGCCTGCCGTAGTATCGTCCTGAGTAAAGACACGGATTTTCTTCAGTCCGCTGGCAGCCCACTGGTCAGTCACCGCTTCATTGCGCTCCTGCCAGTTGGCATACTCATCTGTGGAACTGTCGTCCTCAGAACAAGAAACAGTGAATAGTGAACAGTGAATAGTGAATAGTATCACTCCCACGTATCCAAGCCATTTCTTACACTGAATATCTATCATCATTCTTTTCATTATTCACTATTCACTAATCACTATTCACTTCCTTACTGAAGCTTTTTCAGCAAGGATGCGATGCTCACCTTATCCTCGATGATGCCATTGAGCTCGCTGATAGCCACACGCTCCTGCTCCATCGTGTCGCGGAAACGCAGGGTGACACAGCCATCGTTCAGCGTGTCGTGGTCAACGGTGACACAATACGGGGTACCAATGGCATCCTGACGACGATAACGCTTTCCGATAGAGTCCTTCTCGTCATACTGACAGTTGAAGTGGAACTTCAGCTGGTCGATGATTTCGCGGGCTTTCTCGGGCAGGCCGTCTTTCTTCACCAGAGGCATCACAGCACACTTCACAGGAGCCAGGGCTGCAGGCAACTTCAGCACCACGCGGGTCTCGCCGTTCTCCAGCTTCTCCTCCTCAAAGGCGTGACACATAATGCTCAGGAACATACGGTCCACACCAATACTGGTCTCGATGACATACGGTGTATAGCTCTCGTTGGTCTGAGGATCGAAGTACTTGATCGACTTGCCAGAATATTTCTCGTGCTGGCTCAGGTCGAAGTTCGTACGAGAGTGGATACCCTCCACCTCCTTGAATCCGAACGGCATCTTGAACTCGATATCGGTAGCAGCATTGGCATAGTGAGCCAGCTTGTCATGGTCGTGGAAACGGTAGTTCTCAGCACCGAAACCCAGAGCCTGATGCCACTTCATACGGGTTTCCTTCCACTTGGGGAACCACTCCAGTTCTGTACCAGGCTGTACGAAGAACTGCATCTCCATCTGCTCGAACTCCCTCATACGGAAAATGAACTGACGAGCCACAATCTCGTTACGGAAAGCCTTACCGATCTGGGCAATTCCGAAAGGAATCTTCATACGACCGGTCTTCTGTACGTTCAGGTAGTTCACAAAGATACCCTGAGCCGTCTCAGGACGCAGGTAGATCTTCATGGAAGCATCAGCGCTGGCACCCATCTCAGTTGAGAACATCAGGTTGAACTGACGTACATCCGTCCAGTTTCTGGTACCACTGATGGGACATACAATCTCCTCATCAAGGATAATCTGCTTCAGTTCGTCGAGATCCGGACCCTGCATGGCTGCTGCATAGCGGGCATGCAGATTGTCGCGTTTCTCCTTGGTCTCCTTCACGCGCTCGCTCGTCTCCAGATACTTAGCCTCATCGAAGTTGTCGCCAAAACGCTTGCGGGCCTTCTCCACTTCCTTCTGGATCTTCTCGTCATACTTGGCAATCTGATCCTCGATGAGCACATCGGCACGATAGCGCTTCTTCGAGTCGCGGTTGTCGATCAGGGGATCGTTAAAAGCATCCACATGTCCGGAAGCCTTCCATATCGTCGGGTGCATGAAGATGGCCGAGTCGATACCAACGATATTCTCGTGCAGCATCGTCATAGCCTTCCACCAGTACTGCTTAATATTATTCTTCAACTCTACGCCGTTCTGACCATAGTCATAGACAGCGCCTAAGCCATCGTAAATCTCACTTGAGGGGAACACGAAGCCATACTCCTTACAGTGGCTTACGATTTTCTTAAATACATCTTCTTGTGCCATATCTTTTCCTTTTTTACTTTTTTACTTTTTCAAATTTTGCGTGCAAAGGTACAAAATTAATATGAATATATGCGCACGCGTTAAGAATAATTATAGTTATAGGGCAAAAACAAACTTTTTTTGCCTCAGAAAAAAAATTTTTCGATTTCTTTTAAACCTTTTCGTTTTTGGTGCGTCAAAGAGTCAGAAACAGGATAACAAACAGGATAACAAAATAACAGGATAACGAATAAAAAAAAGAAAGGATTAAATTATGAAGAAGATTATTTTAACAGTAGTTGCCACAATGATGATGGCCGTCAGTTTTGCAGAGACAAACAGTCACAGCGCAGTAAAAAATGTTGAAGAAGCAGGTCTCACCTTCGATCTTCGCAGACTGGCAGTAACACTCGACCTCACAGACAACCAGATGGACGCAGTGAAAGTCATCAGCGACAATTTCAACGACGAGCTCATCTCGGCTTCTACAGCAAGACGGTTCCAGCGCCACGCCCTGATTCAGCAGGCCATCAGAAAGGATGCCAAGCAGATGCGCAACGTGCTCAACGACAAGCAGTTCAATACATACATGCAGCTGCTGGGAGCCACACTTCAGAACCGCTTCATTCACTAAAAAGGTAAAAAAGATTGTTTACCGGCCGCTTCAGGATCCCTGTAGCGGCCGTTAAATTTTCTAAAAACCATGAACTTTGAACTTTGAACTATGAACTAAATCAAAATAATTGCTTACCTTTGCACCCGCTAAACAGAAATGATAGGGGCATAGCCCAGTTGGTTTAGAGCGCTGCAGTCACATTGCAGAGGTCCCCGGTTCGAGCCCGGGTGTCCCTACAGAAAGAAAAGAGGATGTCTCACTGAGGCATCCTCTTCGTTTTATTTCATCAGGACCTTCCTGCCGTTCTGGATATAGATTCCTTTCCGGAGCACAGAGACCTTGCGTCCCTGAAGGTCATACACAGGTCCCGTCTCAGGCTGGAAATCATCTATCGTCTTAATAGCCGTAGGAGAATAGCTGTCGGCAGCCAGGCTGAGCTGACCAATGATACAGTCACTCCATCCTGATGCAGCCGAATAGATGGCGATGACATAATCACCCTGCTCGGTGATATCAAATTCAAGACTTTGCTGATCCGGATTGCCGAAACTATTGGATGCCACATTACCGATGTTAATGTCCGGCATATAGGTCTGACTGGCGATGCTGGCATTGTCGGCACGTTTCTCCATGCTGACTTCCACAGCCCCGTAGTTTGCCATGTTCCAGTTGCAGATCTTGTATTTCAGCGTATAGTGACCGGGAGCCAGGCTGAGCGTGGTGCCACCGTCGCTGAGTCCGTACTTCGCCCAGCCCTGATGAGCATTTCCGTTTTTATTACGGATATAGAGTCCATAGTTGAATCCTCGTGGAGAACCGGTAAACTGCAACACGCGACAACCCTGCGAATAGCCGTTGCTATAGCCCGTACGACGTTCATCGCTGTCGTAGGTAGTCCAGCCTGCTGGCAGTGCGCCACCCTCCGTGAATGCCGAGGAGAGTGAGAGCGAAGTCGGCGCCTGCAGTGTCACCTCAACAGAAGCCGTACTCTTCTCACCGTCATTATCAGTGGCGACGGCCTTCAACGTATGTGTTCCTACCTTGGCATCAGTCAACGTAGCCTGATAGGGTTTGGCAGTACAAGTGGCGAGCAGCGTCGTACCGTCATAGAACTCCACTTTCTCAATGGTGCCGTTCGAATCGTCAGCCGTAGCAGTAATGGTGAAATCAGGGAATGCCGTCTGTCCGGCAGGTGCAAAGCTGACGTATCTGGCACCGGTCTTTGGCGAGGTAATGCTGACGTTGGGCGAAGTCTTGTTCAGCGAGAAGTTCTTGCAGAAGTTCCATATCTCCTTGCCTGTGTAGACCTGAGTCTCCTTGCAGATCCAATGACCTTTATTCGGCAATTCCAGCAATTTCACTTCGACACCGTCGTTACCAGGTCCCCATGTATGCATCTTGGCCCCATTAAATCCGTTGTAATTGCTCTTTACCTTGGCCGTTGTAGGACAGCCGTTATGCCTGATCCACACGTTCAGAGCCGGCTGTGCTCCGCTGAAGGCACAGACGTCATCACTCGTTCCATGAATATGCAGGATGGGTATCGGACGCACATTGCTGCCAGCCGTTGCGCCACCCATGGGATAACCGCTGACAGGACAGAAAGCAGCAATGAGATCGGAAATCCTGTTCATCGCGTGATAGGTCAGCATACCACCCATCGAGAAACCACCGAGATAAACGCGGTTTCGGTCTATCTTATGCTGCGTCACCATCTTTTCGATAATGGCCTTGATGAAGTTGATGTCGCGATCGCCAGAGGTGTCCCAGGATTTGTCAATACCGTTTGGGAAGACACAAACGAACTTGGCAGTATCGCAAACAGCTTCCATACTGACCTTTTCATTCTTAAACTCGCTGTTCTGCATCCAGTTGGCATCCTGATTGTAGCCGTGACAGAAGATGAGCAACGGACGGTTCTCACCAAGGTTCTTAGGTACAATGACATTATACGAGCGGCTGGTGCCATTAACTGTGACGTTGTCTGCCATGGCCGGCAGCAGTCCTCCCACCAGCAGGAGGAGTGACAGAATAATAGTCTTTTTCATCTTGTTGTTTATGATTTTGCTGCAAAGTTAAGGAAAAAACCCCATCCCCGCAATACCCTAAAGGCATTTGAAACATAAATCAAACAAAATGAAACGAATGTGCAGATTATGCCCGCACAGTATCTTTTTTTGCATTCGTTGCTCCAAAATTTGGTTTTTTGATTGATTTACACTATCTTTGCAACAGATATGATTAAGAATATTGCATTTGACTTGGGAGGCGTTGTGCTGGCGTTGAGTTACGAGCAGGCCGTGAGGCAGTTCGAGAAAATCGGACTGAAGGATGCGCGGCAACAGTTGGATGCCTTCGAGCAGAAGGGTATCTTCGGTGACTTGGAGTCTGGGCGGATTACCGCAGAGGTCTTCCGCAGGGAACTTAGCGTCCTCGTGGGCAGGGAGCTGACGATGGACGAGTGCTATACGGCCTGGCACGGTTATGTGGACTATGTGCCCAAGCGCAACCTCGAGGCCATCCTCAGCCTCAGAGCCAGAGGGTATAAGGTTTGCCTCCTATCAAACACGAACCCTTTCATGATACAATGGGCCGACAAGGATTTTGACGGTGAGGGGCATCCTATCAGCTATTTCTTCGACGCCATGTATCTGAGCTACGAGTGCAAGGTGATGAAACCCAAGCGAGAGATCTTCGAGATAATGCTGAAAGGTCAGCAGGCACTGCCCGAGGAAACCATCTTCATCGACGATGGTCCTCGCAACGTCAAGACTGCCGAGGAGATGGGCATGTTGACCCTCTGTCCTCCCAACAACGAGGATTGGACTGCCGCATTAGAAGATCTGCTGATGTCACAAAGTCAATTAGTCCGAGAGTATTGAAAATTACTCCGAGAGTATTGAAAATTACTCCGTTACCAGACGGACAGAGAGTCCGGTGGAACGACTGACGAGCTTCTGATCATATTGTGTTTGTGAATCATAGAAGTAAATGTATTTAGCGTTGTATTTAGAGTTTGAATTTCCACATGAAGAAGACCAGTAGGATCCCCAAAGACCTATTTTTTCAAGTGCAGGACCATTGTTATAAATCGCACGATAGCCAGCGGCAGGAAGGAATACGCAACCAGCGGCCTCTAAGGCAGTCCAGCCCGCTAAGGTACATGAAGTGCTAAAGTCACTTCCTTGGTCAAATATCACGCCTTCTGGTGTTCCGCCCGAATAGTTGTCGGGGAACAGAATCATGCCCTTTATGCTTTCACTACCAGTATTGATGACAGCCTTTTTGTGTGTGTGATATGTGAAGAGGTACTTCCATTCGTCACTTGTCAGTGTACGCCAGCCGGAATTCTCGGTGTTGCCGCCGTTTGAGATGGCGTTGTAGCCCCAATCAGCCTTGCCATTTCCGTTATAAAGATTATTATTTGCATCTCCGTAAGCATCATAACCTGATGAAGCTATGCTCCACGGTTGATAATTTGTTGCACCATGGTTGTAGCCACTGGTTCCCCAAGCGAAGAGGTCTATCCAGCCGGAATTGGTTGCGGAAATGTTGCTATTGGCAGAGCCGATATAGTCATATTGGTGCTCAGCAAAGCGCCAAGTGTTGGTCGATGCCTGATACTGCAGATTGCCCTTTGAAAAACGAACCTTATTGCTACTGCCAACTGAGAACATGCCAGAAAGTGCACCATCGCGAAAAGTTGCGAGGGTCGATGTGTAGTATTTGCCGGCAGCAAAGATATAGCCTTGCTTTGTGACAGTATAGGTTTTAGACCCGTTTGAGACGGTAAAAGTAACCGGAGCCGCTGCAAGTGCCTCTTTCGTCTTACTCAGAGTTACAGTCATAGCATCAGCACTTGGCAGGGCGAAATAGAGGATTCCGTTGCCATTGGCTGTATAGGTGGCTGCTGACGGACTGAACGTGAAGATTTCCTCACCATCTACCGACACTTTCAGTGAGGTGGCATTGAACTTTTGGTTCCCTTCGATGAGCGTTAACTTGATCATAGCCGTCTGGGTTGCGAAGCTGGCGCCTTCAGTCTCCTTGATGGTGATGTTACCATTATTAATGTCTGCAACGGTGACGGTGGCTGTGGCAATGTCAAACTCCGATGCACTGGCAAGCGTACCCGTTTGCCCTTTATAAGAGCTGAAAATCTGGAAGTGATAATACAGGGTCAGCACGTCATTTGGCTTCACTGTACTATTGACCTTACCGGAGAATGTTGCTGTAGCCCCATTAGCATTAGACGCTGTCAGCGTTCCAACAGATCCTAAGCTATTCTCTTTCATCACGTACACTTGATCGCCATTCTCCCAATATGCCGTAAGGGCACCATTGGTCTCCAACTTGAGCGCACGGGTGGTGGCATCGTCGCCTTTTGTGGCGTTGATGGTAAGGGTGTATACTTGCTCGGCATCGACAACGGGCTGCTGCTCGATGCTGCCGTCGTCGTTTGAGCAGGCTACGAATGCGGATGCTGCCAAAACTAGGGCGGCAAGAGTGCGGATGTTTCTAAAATACTTCTTCATAATGCATTTCTCCCTTCTTTAATAACCTATGGGGGGTCCATAAGGAATGTCACGATTACCCTTGAAACTGCCGGCCAGCAGGCTGGGCTTCTGGCTCAGTTCGTACACCTGCATCGCAGGCCTCACGTACGTACGTTTCTGATTAATAACTTTCTTCATATTTATGGTTGTTATTCATTTTCGGGTACAAAGATAGTGAAATAAATAGAAACAAACAAAGAAAACGATGATTATTTCTTAAGCACCAATGTTATTGGCTAACGGTATGGTTAAAGTCCTTATGCATTTTTTTAGT
>JAEEGK010003315.1_pt1 | contig 40212 bp, 37 predicted proteins | sample 8958771 | NCBI WGS metagenome assembly JAEEGK01 (sample SAMN16246547, study PRJNA631951) | gut metagenome | biome: gut microbiome; feature: rumen; material: SC-attached | host: Bos | place: Iran: Karaj | collected 2018-10
GCTGTCGGATGGCCTCGGTATTCATTGCCAACAGGCTGAAATCTTCCTCATTATTGCATGATGAGCGTATTTCAGGCAGTTGCCAACGGCACCTTCCGATTGTCATGCGACGGTCGGCTACCTTTGTTGGGCATCGTAAAATCAAACCCCGGACGGCAAGGAGCAAAGGCTCCAAACCAAGAGGGAAAAAGTTAAACTCAAACATCAGTAAAAATGAGACATTGCGACACTTATCAGATTCCTGCCTACGCAGTACCCTACATCGCCAACGATGACCCGACAGGGCTTAGTGACCTCGAAATCGAACTGATTGACGGCTTTATGGCTTCTACCTTCCCTCATGGATGCAGCGTCGATTGGGACACATGCCAGCAACCGCACTTCTCACTCTCGCCAGAGTTCGGCCAGCCGTGCGAGGTCTATGATGCGGTGATGTACGGCTATTAGATTCGACTTTTCTGTCAGCACAATCGATTGTGCATATTGTTAGGCGACCTCTCGGTTCGTGATGAATAGGGAGGCTTTTCAAAGAGACAACAAAATTTCAAGATATAAAATCTACACACTATGAACACGCAGCTCGGCAGCACAATGATGGTGGTGTCGGGCTGTTTCGTGCATCTCTCGGCTGCTCCCGTAGCTGGTCGCAGCCTCGCGGGACAAGCCTCCATCAGAGCCTCGCCCCGTTACAAGGTATCTCCGATGGTCGAAAGAAATAACTATCAATTGATTAGATCGAGCCAATAGCATGTTTCTATTTCATGCTGAGTCTCTTTCCCTTCCCTCTTTATCATTAAGATTTGCTTTCCTTCCTCATAAAAGGAATCCCCAAACTCAAATTCAACGTTCTCCTTTTTGAAAACATAATCCATCATATTGGCAGATCCGCCTATTTCGACATAGCCATTCACAACTGTCTGAGGGTTCCCTTTTAGGGCAGTCCCTTTGGGATAAATAGACAGTCTGAACTCCTCATCACCTCTCACTTTGAACGCCTGAAGTTGTGGATATGCCAATGCTACCTCGTCTTTATGGAAGTTCTCTTCCTTCAATTCTTTTCTTTCTCTTAAATCGACACGGACTAACGAACCATCGGTCAAATCCTTGAAACAGCAAAATGGGAGCCAACCTTTTCCTCGCAACGACTCGTGCAGGCTACTCATCTCCTTCTTTACCAGTTCACCATAAAGCTTCTTCTCCTGTGGTGAATAATAGTTGATTATGGTAAGTGAGTCATACACCCATAGCTCAGAACTATCTCCATAACAGTAGCCTCTCCAGCCATAGCTATGCCAGTCGGAAGGTTTGGCAGACTTCATTTTCTGTCTGAAGTCCGCATCAAAAACTAAGTTAAACCGTCTGACCATATCTGCATAATCCTTGATGTCACGCAGTGGATATCTTCTTTGGATGGGAAACAATGTTAATGAAGCGAGTTTCTTGGCATCGCCATCTGCAATGCTCTTGGTTATCGCCATAATATTGGCTGAACTGCCAGAAACAGCAGGATCACCATCGAAGTCTGATTCTGGAATCTTTTCAGATTCACCCTCGTCATCAGTTGCAATAGTACTTGTGTCTGCAACAGTTTCTGTAACTTCAACATTTGTAGCAGACTTTTGGCCGCCGCATGAAATCATTGTTGCGACCACTAACCAAATCAAAATCCCTTTCCTCATAACGTTATACATTTGTTTGTCAATCGAGTTTGGGGTGCAGATGTCCTCATGGCAAGGATTATAGCTTCGCCTACTAAGGCAACATTCGCTAATAGGTAATGGCTCTTACCAAGCCACGTTACTGTACTTCCTCCAATCTCTGCAGTTTTCAACAATTGATTCCTAAACTCCATATCTTCAAGACTTGTTGCAGCCCCGATGACGAACCCAGTTCCAGACGGGCTGAGATTAAAGATAATCGGACCGGCATCAATATCCATACCGAACGAGCATGTATGGTCATGATATTCTCTTAATCCTGCAAATGGAAAGCTCTGCCTAAAGTTCTTTTTTAGACATTCATACTGTTCTTTGGCAAATTCTGGGTCTACCAAAGACAGATAGTAACAATTCAAGGCAGAATATGAGCCTTTCACCGGTGGTTCTAATTCCGCGTTATCCCCGTTCTGCACAAGAAATGAGGCCAATAATCCTGTTTCTTTGTCAATCCATTCTTTCTTTGCCCTTTCAATCCAACGCTTCACAGTTGAGGAATATTCACCATTATATTGACTGGCATAATTGTTCAATGCCACTATGGCCACCAACATATCGGGTATGTAGATGGATTCTCCAGGATATGTGGGCAGATTCATTATAGGACTCTGGCGAATTCTTCGATTCATTGACTTGCAGAGCGTATGGTATTGTCCGTCATATTTGTTATCACCACCAATTTGCTTGTATCTACTAATCATCCATGCTAAATGGCTATAATATGAGATGTGGCTCAGATTACCATAGATGCCATCCATCGGGTCTTCTCTCCAGCGTAGCCTGTCGTATTCCCGTATTTCTTCAGACATCGCAATGTCGATTATCTGACCAATGAACTTAATGGATAGTTCCTTATTCTGGGGATAAAGAATAGCAATATTAGCCAATGCTGCCGATGTCATGGAGCATGTGTACAAAGCCCATTCACCCTGGAACTGCTTACCAATACCGCTTGGCATTTCATCGAGTAATCCCTGTGGAGTTGTGCAGACCTTTGAGGTAAGATAGTTTGCACGACGGATTATTCCTTTCTTTTCTCCATCAAAAGATCCGTGCCTGCTTGTGGCACACTTAACCCATACTGCTTTCCCCACTATGAGAGAAATAAGAACTATAAGTATAATGGCCATTCTCTTTCTCGCTCTACTCTTTGTCATCCTCATTGTCGTGAAGAATTATATCACTAAAAACCCTTCGATGGCATTTAGGACACATTCCGTAGATAAATTCTATTAGCAATTTATCATCACTATCAAACCAATAAAACTCTTCCCACTCTAACTCCGTCGATGTAGTATGACATCTGGGACATGATGCATTATTATTGTATGGAGCTATTTCTTTTGATTCTTCATAAGCTTTCTTTAGGCGCAAAGCTTTGTATCTCTGTCGAAATTTTTCACGTCTTATATCTTCTTCCGTAGGTTTCCATATCTCCTCGTTGATTATCAGCAAGTCGTTTTGTGTATATCCACAGCCAAACATGACAAGTTCGAATACTCTTGATGACGAATTGATGGGACATAGATGGAACTCCAAACGTGTCTTAGAAGGTAAAAAACTATCAATTGTGGCAGATATAGTATTTAAATCATCCAACTTCAATTGAGGTTCCCCACTACATAGTATGTTAATAACAAGAACTCTTGGAAGTGGCATACCATTCGTTCCTATCAACAATCGTTTAAAAGCATTTTCAATCGCCTTCTTATATTTGCCATTTCTTAAATCCTCAATAACGGGAATGCATATATTCCCATTTTCTGATAGGCTGCCGTAAGGAATACTTAGATTTATTTGTAAAGGATTGATAGTATCCGAAAGCGCTCTAATGGTAGACACCATCATAGAATCCTTATGGTCTATCGAAGCCTGAATTCCTTTAGTAGACTCTTCATGACCTATTTTGGTTGACTCCAAGTCTATCCAAATTAAGCTATCTACAAGTGGGTACAAATCATTAATAATCAGTCTTGCTAGATTAACCCGACTTCTTCCTTCAAACTTAAAAGGAGATGTAACAAACGCAAAAAGATGAAGTCCTTCTTCTTTTAATAGACTTGCAATAAAATGACTCACAATGAGCCCTTCATCCCAACTCATTCCAACTACCATTAAGATCTTCTCAATGTAGCATTCAGAATAACGAGAATTAATAAATTCGCATATGTTGGTTTTATGTCGACCAGGGATTTTTCCTGTTGTATTAAGGTCATCAAGCAGAAAAGTCATGTCATAAAAGTCAATACCATCCGAATTCGCCCCATCTTCTCCCATATAAAGAAGATGGTATTTGCCATGCTCATTGTTCAACATTGAGATGACATTCTTTACACTGCTTCCAATTCCTACAACGAGAAGCTTTCCTTCTTCATTACCACAGTCAGTCATGCACATACAGATTAGTTAGCTTTAATTATACCACAGACAAGTTCAAGATAGATCAAAGCTGGTATAACCACGCAGATAATAACGGAACTTACGATATAGTTCCATCCGATTCTCTTAAACCACAGGAGGAAATCAACAGACTTCATAAATGCCCAATCACAGCGGTCTCGAAACTTCATCGGGTCTTTCCATAGAAAAACAATCCATGCTATAATGTACATTGGCGTGAGGAATGGCATCATTGTGATGTAATCAATCATAACTGCCCATGATAATGGAATCAATAAGTAGTATACAATGATATTTACCTCATTATAAGTCATACCGGTAACTTTGGCTATAATATGTTCGACTCCTGCCACAATTGCAAAGATGGGTAGCATAACCACCATCACAGCCTTTTCCCATTTAGAAAAGTTTTCCCAGTCAACTATTCTTCTCTTTCTTTCAGCCATTTTCTATTTCGTGAGTTCAACCATCCCGGAAACAACTTCGTCAAGTTGCTCTTTGTATATTAGCCCATCAATATATTCTTGTGGGATCGCGCTAATACCATATTTTGCGCCAAGAATAGCACAAGCAACAGCAGCGTTAGTATCTGCGTCGCCTCCTGCTCTGACTACAGAAAGCAGACCTTCTTCAAAAGATGGTGCATTCCAATAAGCCCAGAGACCAGCAGCCAAAGTTTTAAGCGTATAGCCCACAGAGTCCCAATCCTGCAACTCTAATGCCCTTATGTCTGTATTCAATGAGAGATCTATGTACTCTCGAATACGACTATCATGCTTTTGTGCTATATCAACTATCTTGTGATATGACAGTTTTTCATCATCGTATACCAGTGAGTGTATTAGCAGCGAGACGATTGCACATGACCCTACACATCTTGGGTCGTAGTGCGTCAATCGGCAAATATTAACCGCACACTCTTCAACTGCTTTAGGGAACAACCCTACTATAGAGGTTCGCATAACTCCTCCATTAGCTGCAGATTGCTGGTTACTCATTTCCCAAAGCATCTTTGATACATCAAATGGCTTTTCGACATAATCGCCAAAACTAAGCACTTTGTAAGTCGTTTCTCCAATCCCCATCGGTTCACCATCGGCCCATTCTTTGAAATTTCGAGCGATACTGGTATAATTGACACCTTTGTCTTTAATTACAGCATTTGCGATACAGAGCATCATGTCTGTATCATCAGTCCAGTCACCAATCTTCCACCTTTTACGATGCCGGTCTTGGAATATTTCACTGTAATGTCTGATTCCATTAGGATATTTCCATGCCATATCCTCATCAGTCATACCCTCCGTGCCAAGTCCAAGAGCATCTCCAATGGCCTGACCATATATAGTTCCTTTCAGCTTGTCCAATAATCTATCCATATAAATAATTCTGGTAACAGGTATGCCTGTTTATTTTATTTTCTCACAAACAAGTAAGTATTCATCATATGAAATAACATGCTTCCGCTCTGTGAACTCCCAAATTCCGTTAGGCATCTCCAATATGGAAAAACGAAGTTGTTTATCAGTCGTCATACTATCAAAAAGTATATTCATCTGGGGATTTTCATCACGGAACTCTGCTGCTATAGTAGCAATCGCTTTCATATCAAGCTCATTTTCCATAACTCTGAGATACTCCGCAAATGGTATTATATGACTCTTTCCCGATTCAAAATACACCATAAAATTATGGGTCATATCATGGTATAAAAAAGAATAGGGTGCGTTAAAACTCTTCTTACAATTGGGACATACCCATGTAAAGAGAGAACCGTCCATAACTTTAGCTTTCAACTCTGGATCCAAATCAACATTGACAGAATCCCATACTGTATATGATCCTTCTGTATAACAGTCAGGGCATGTTATGTTTATATTTCTAAATGATGACATAGAATTATGTTTTATTAATTAGTATGATTTCCGAGAAATTCTCAAAACAGGCTTACGACATGCATAATTTAAAAAAATTCACTTTTGTCGCTTCCTTTTGTTTGAAAATTACCGTCGCGCTGTAACTGAAGGACGTATGTTAACACGCCACTGTAAATATCTTGAGGATTATCCTTTGAAAAGATTTCATCTTTTATAAAGCCTCCTTTTATTCCATTCCCCATGTCTTTATTTGGATTCCACCCTTCCCCATAGTAGAAGAATGTCTGATATGTGCCATCTGGTATGTCAAACTGATATGTGGCACCAGACTTGATATATCCATGATTAATTACTTTCCCATCCTGATTATTCCGTTTGATTATAACAACAATATCGCTTTCTGCTGGTGCGGTAACTTTTATGCCAGAACACTGATTGTATGGACACTTATAATTTTTCCCATAAAAAGTAGCATAAGGTGTCGCCCCTGTAGATAATGAATTATTTAAATATTGCTTTTCTTCATCAGAAAGTTCGTCATCCATTGTATAATCAATTGAACTGTTACGTGTTGCTGATGAGTATGTTGATTTACTATCCTTATCTGTTTTATTTGATGATGACTCATTACATTTGTTAACAACAAATCCTATTGCTAATACAATTAGTATTAAACATCCACATCCACTGCTACTTGAATTATTTTTTGCCATACCTAATTATATTTTTTTTATCTCCAGTCATTAATATCTGTATTTGCTTCGACGAAATTTTCAATTGCGTCTGGTAGTGCAGCAAAGAAATCTATACCCGTAATACGCTCAACTTGGTCTATAGTGTTATAGTATAAATCCTTCTTCTTATTCCCTTCCGTATTTCTTACAATAAACCCTACCCCTTTAGGTTTACCATTAAGACATAGAACTACTTTAAAAAAAGCTTCTGGCACTATGACATTGTTTAAACCAATAGTCTTATGCTCCTGGCGCATCAGCAATGGACCACATACAATATATATATCACCAAACTCACGTGCCCATCTTCTACAATCAATTTCTATGCTGTTCCACAAGCCACTATTAAGACTCGCATTTTGTGGACAAACATTTGCCAATGTAAAGGTATCAAACATGGCATCACTATTCCATTTGTTATCTCCAGCTGGACACATATGGCCTCGTGACCACCCACTCCCACGATAATCCTCCAATGTGGCACGTGGCTGTGGTACATCCTCTTCTTCATAAAAATTACCGAGCCTTTTGAATGGACCGTCTGTATGTTCTCCTTTCAAATGCCATGCTACCCAATTCGGTATTTTAGTTTCCGGGTTGTATGATATAACAAAGCTTTTTTTATGCAAAATTATTTCAGGGGTGCCGTTAAGAGGAGCTGGTATAAGATTTATCTTTTCTGATTCAGCCAGAATATTCTTGGCAACAGCATAGCCTTCTCGCTTTTGGCTTACTGCATGAAGTGCAACAATTAGTGACAGCGCCGCTATACAAACTGCAACCTTTCTCATAATTTTAAATTAAGAGGTTTATAAGGGATGAATACCCTCAAAAAATTGTCTCGAAGTGGTGAAGAATCCACAACATTCGTCTTTTCGCTTACAGAGTTCACAGACTGGAGCATAACAGTTCTTCCAATCTGAAATACTTTTTCGTGCGTAGTCATGCAAGTAGGTCGGAAGCAGACATAGTGGAATGTTGAAGATATTAACGTTATAGTTCCAATCTGCCAGAAATTTAACCGCTTTTATCAGCTCTTGTTGATAATCTATGGGTTCTATCCAAACTGTTCGCCTGTTTTTTACTGCATATCCAGTATACTCCATTCCCATAAAAGCTATCCATCCAACAAATGGCAAGTTCCTATGTATAAATTCTGCGATGTTGTAGAGACGACGAAAGTTAAGGGCGCACATTATAATACGCAATTCTATGGGTACTCCGCATGCTGTTAGGTTGTACATCCCCATTAACGTCTCTTTATATGCCCCTTTAACACCGGCAATGATATCATGGTCTTTATAGTAGTCTGAATGTAGTTCTGTGCCCACATACAGTTTTCCACAGCCTACCGATGCTAATTTTCTTGCATATTCTATGTCAGCGAAACGTCGGCCATTACTCAGCAACTGGATCTCTGTGTCGGGCAGACATTCTCTGATTTCTCTAATCAAAGTAAACAGTCTGTCGCCAAGTAATGTCGGCTCGCCCCCAGTGATTCCAATTAGAGGCAAGTCTTTGGGTGCAGTCCGAACTCTCTTAAGGTTCTCCTCAAATAGTCTGTCAATATCATCGATTGATGCTGGAGGCTGACAACACATAACACACCTATTGTTGCACTGAGAGGTGCAAAACAATGTGTTGTCATTTGATTGTATATCAAAATCCCGTTGTTTCATAGAAACCAGCTCTTAAACACGGGCAGAACTTCATCCCCACGTGTAATCATCAACTCAATAATATACTCAATAATAGCCTTGTTCTTCTTGCAGAGCAATGATGTCGGCCTGTAACCATACATGTCACCTTGTGTTGAATAATTACGAACAGGGTCAGCTCCACAAAAAACCTTCAATGCACAATCAGAACATCCGGCAAGAGTTTCGTTAGCCCAAACTTTAGCAAACTCCCTAACCTTTCTCCCATATACAATACTTTCATAATCATCATCAACGCTGCCAAGTCTGAATGTATTGTCGCCCATTTCTGTCAACATACGTGACTCGTCTGAGGCATAAACATACCCGTCATAGTTGTAAACAATGACAGAATTAACAATTCCTGCCGGTGATTGTAAGTCCACAAATCCAGAATTGAAGGAGGTTATCATCTTTTTTAAGATAATGGTTGCATACTCTTCACGAAAAAAGACGCCTTTCTTATTCAGTTCGATGATATGGTTCAACACAGTCTTATAAAAACTGATAAACTTTTCAGTGTAATCTTCCCAATTTTCATTCTCAGTAGCCAGACCGTATGGATTTAACGCACGGATAAAGATATTGCAGAATCCGAGTTTTACGTATTCGTCAACAATCTCAATCGGATACTCCAATCCTTCCACTGATGTTGTCATCAAGGCTGATACACTGTCATTGCCAAGAACCTCCCTCGCTTTTGTTATTCCAGCCACCACTCGTTCATAACTATCTGTTTTACCTCGATTTCTGTTGTGAAGGAAAGAAGGTCCATCAAGCGAAGTGGAGATCAATACACCATACTTCTTGCACAGTTCAAGAACTCGGTCTGTTAGATTTATAGAGTTAGTGCATAGCACATATGCCACCTGACGTTTTTCAATAACATTAATTTCTTCAGCCTTCTCGATTCCAAATTTCAATAAATCGTACTCTAAGCTAGGCTCTCCCCCTTGAAACTCCATTGTCAGGTGCTTTGAACGCGACTTAAACATTAGTTCCACAGCCTTCTCCATTGTGTGCATTGACATGGTGACATTGCAACTTGACTCTTGTTGACTTGATGCCTGGCAATAGATACAATTTTGGTTACAACGTAATGTCAACACAAAGATATGTAGTGCAGTATGCTCGTCAAGAAAACTCTTCTTTTCGCTCAACCGCTCTACCAAGACATCAAATAGCGGGTGTACGGGGCTATCGGAAATAAAGAAATTTGCATGAAGCGTTTTGTATAGTTCGCTCTTTTCGTCCAGTTTTTTCTCCACAATTTTGCCGACTGTTCCATTAGGTACAATCTGCATATCACCCACTTCGTTCACAAGAACCTCTTGTCCTGCAATACGGGTAAAATTAAATGGTAGAAGTCTATACATAATGCTATTCCAAATCCTCCTCTGTTATATCATCGCAATCAGTAAAGGCCTTGGCATAGAGAATCGTTCGGATATCGTGAGTCTCATTTTCTATGATACACCTCAGCTTGAAATCATTCAGACAGCTAAACAGAACTGATCTCACCATTTCTTCCGAAGTATCTGACTTTGGAGTGATATTCAAGCTTTCTTCCGACTCGGAAAGTAGAGAACGTTCTATATCATACCTATCAGCCAACGAATACAGTGCCTTAGAAATACATTCGTCTGAGTATATGCGCCTATCAATGCTAACCGTCATTTAATATGTCCTTTTATCGTTTTTACAAAAGTTTCATCCACTTTTCCTGTATCAGGCATACCGTTACTGGATTGGTACATTTTAACAGCCATTTCTATGTCTTTTGTAAATACAGCATGCCCATTCTTTTTCTCAATTTCTGGAGAGTCTGGAGTAAGTCCTTTTTTGCTTAATAGAGTTACCAGTTCGTCAACATCATAGCCGCACATAGGTTGAGACTCTATATAGTAAAGATCTCGAACTCCAAGAATAGCCGTAGTCTTTTGTTTATCCCAGTCTTTTAGAGCCTGCAGAGTCGACTTTTCAATTTGTCCAGATTGAGTTATTCCTGCATCCCTTTGATAATGCTTCACAGCTTCTTCTACTTTGCTGTCATATAACATAAAGCCGTCTTTCTTCGAAACCCAACTTTTTCGAATATATAGTTTCTCTTCAAGTAACTGGACAAGCTTATTTATATCATTACCCCAGAGATTTAGCGACATTGTACGCTCGCCCAAATCTACAGTCTTAGGATCAATTGGCTTGGGGGCCGAATATATGCCAGAAATAGTCCCTGTGCTACGTGAAGAACTACTAGAAGTCCCTGTTCCGTAGCCAGTTGATCGGCTATTGGAAGTGGTTCCTGAATTTGTAGACTTGGTGCTTCGTGTTGAAGTCCCATAACCTGAACTACTACTATGTGAGTAATGGGAAGAGTGCCTTGTTGAATAAGACCCTGAACGGTGAGAAGAGTGAGAACGGTGTGAAGAATGAGAACGGTGGCTGTCCACAGCAGTTATCGTTCCAGATGGACTCATTTTAAGTACATTCTTATGAATCCGATTAGACGAACTTTCCAGTTCATTAACACCGTTTTCGTCTTTACCACTAGCTATAGGTGCTGCAGATTCTTCTGCACTCACATTTGTATTGAACAAGGATGCTATTGCTGAGAGCAATATACCTTTAATTATTTGCTTTGACTTGTGTTTCATAATTATAATCCTTTTATATCAATATCATTATCAGAATCCTCATCATTTAAAAGAGCTATTTCATTAAGCCATTCTTGTTCTGCAATAGTAATTTCACCATCAACAGCAGCTATTGTCTTACATAAATTATATATAAGTCGCCTATAAAGAGGTTCCATATCTGGCGACTTTTTTGCAATAATTGTTGGTAAATATAATGAATATCTTAATCCTAAAGATTCCGAGCAATCACTAATATATGGAATAATGTCTATCAAAGAAACAGTAGCTGCACTCACCGCTTCAAGGTGTAAAAAAGAGGTTATCTCTTTGTTTCCCAACATTTTATCCAGAAAAATAAGAAGAGCAACTCCTTCTGGGGTAGTAAAAGTAGTGGGGTGCCCCAAACCTTCATAACATCTCAACACGTCAATGATCAAACAGATTTTGGTGTTCTCTGAATGATTATCATTTAGTCTATATGCCAAAGCATTGCGAATAGAAGAATTATCAAGTTTAACAATATAATATTTACATAACAGTTCTACTGCTTGATTTACTTTGTTATAATAATCCTCAGTTATACCATATCGCTGCAAGTTGTTGGTGAAGCCGTCATCACGCTTCAAATTTTCCTTCAATAGATTGTACTGTTCATATAATACTTGAAGTTTATTCATATCCATTAAAATTATAGTCCGTAATATAATATAACTTTTGAAACAACTTATGATTCTATTCCCTATAAGCCAGTAGCCTTATTAACAGGCTGTATAGTAGCCTTATTAACAGGCTGTAACAGCTCATGAACTTCCACATCAAGACATTTTGCAATTTGCATTAATGTCTCAACACTAGGCTGCGATGAATTTGTACACCACTTAGAGATAGTGGCAGGGTCTTTACCTAACTGTTCTGCAAGCCACTTATTCGTTTTTTTGTGCTCAACCAGAACTACTTTAATTCTATTTATATCCTTATCCATATATATTCTGTTTTATATGTCATATGGGCTAATATCAAATCTTGCAAATTCTTTTCCGCGATTATCCTTATATATGTAAATAAAGTGGAAATCCTCTTTAATCATTTCTTTTCTATGCCTTGTTATCAGCCATTCTTCTTTGAGCTCTTCAATGAGCGATTCTTTCATTTCTTCTTTGTCTGATGAGGAAAGATCGGAGCTATCTAACTCTGCTTCGATAGTCGCAATAAAATAGACATTATGCCCATCAATATAGGCATCAGTTATCCACACTCCTTCATCAACCTGAGAAGGTATATCCATTTTTGCAATTTCCATTTGGGCAAGCTCTAGAATCGTATATGCCTCTATTTCTCCACTCTCTACTTTATCTCGTACTTCTTTCAATTTATCAGAAGACATCTCTATCTCTAATAGCTTTTCTCCTGTTTCCTTGGATGTATAAATGTATTTCAGGCCAATTCCATGCTCGATGAACTTATTTACAGCATCACTAGACATCCCAGAGATAACACGAGCCATATTCCTGTCAGAACTCACTAAGTCTGATGACATATACATCGCATCCCAATCTTCATTATAAACGCTGCAGGTGTATATAACAATATCGTTTTCAACGGATATGTCTGTAATGGTGAATTTAGTCCCGGGGACTGTATAAGGCAATCTTTCTTGATAAGAAGTAAGTTCTTTCAAGATTTCCTCTCGCTCTTTCGCAGCCTTCTGTCTAGTATTGCCACATGAACACAAGATTGAAGTAATTACAACGAAGAATGAGATAATGCAGAAAAGATGAGAATACTTAGCCATATTGAATCTGCTTTAGAAGTAACATACTATAGAAGTTGCAATGAATTTGTCTTCTACCTTAATTTTATTGTCTATATCTTGTTTATAATACAAGGCAAACCAATCCCATTTTTTCCATGCAAAGCCAAGCCCACCTCCTGCAGAAAACTCATTTTCATAATATTTGTCTCTTACAGCGTTGTATGTACCAATACCCGCAATATAGAATTTGCTACTTCCCGCATCACATAAATTCAATTTCAATTTTGCAAATACAGGCATATGGAAAAAGGTCTTGTTCTCACTTGATTTATAACTATAGCTAGATCCATAATATGAATCCCAATATTCATAAACCTTGAATTTTGAATATACTACACCAGGCTTAATGCCTATTTCAAATTGAACTGGTGCTTTGTAGTTACCGAACTTAACGCTCAATCCCATATTGTAATAAAGAGTTTTTTGGCCATCGTCGCCAGAAGAGAAACCTGCAATGCCAAAATCCATAATTTCCCATCCAATCTTTACATAACCACCGTTCGCCATAACTCTGTTGTGTCGTTGGTGTCTTTTGTATTGGCTGTATGAACGTTTTGTACTATCAATATAATTCTGGACTGTAGTTCTCGTTTCCTTATCTTTTGCATAAGAAAGAGCTTCGTTAAAATTGTATGAACTAGCAAACATGGAAAAACCTTTTGCCTTTGAAATAGCAACCATGTTGGACACCTTGTCGAAGTATTTACTTGAAGGATATTTTTTCAAGAATGCGAGCAAATCATTTTCAGAAGAAGAAGAACTTAACTTAGAGTAGTCTACATACTCTAAACACTCGTCATATTTTGAACGATTAGATACGTCAATGGCATATTTCCCTCCGGCAGACTCAAATAATTCGTATGCTCGTTTCAGATTTCCCTGCTCATATTGCTCTACAGCTTTAAGCTCATCAAGGCGTTTCTGAGCATCTGGCAAACACGAAGACTTAGGATACTTCTTCATGAATGACTCTATTGCTTCCTTGGAAGAAGAAGTACGTATCAAATTCCACGCGTCCTTTGATTCTAAGTCGGTAATAGCATCATTTGCTAACTGTGCATAGCTCTTATTTTTTGATGTATTAAGATAATTCCGATAGGCAGCAATTGTGTTTTCCGCCTTGGTTTTCTTCCATAATTCCATGTCCTCAATTTTCCCTCTTGCCTCTTGAACAAATTGTCCATTAGGATATTTGTCTATGTATATTTGTAATGCCTGAGGCGTTTCCACTTTACAAGCATAATCATAATATTCCTTTTCCTTTTTTCGTTCTAAAGTGGCTATTCGAGACTTTATGTCTTGCACATATTTACCTTTTGGATACATCGAAAGGTATTCGTTATATGCTTCCAATGTTCCTACGTTACAGGCTTTCTCATAGTTAGCCTTTTCTTTCAATTTCCTATCTGCAAGTTCTTGATTACGCTGTTTTGCATATTTGGTCAATGTTTGTGCATATGCAGTATGACTAATATTGCATAACATTAATAAAACCAATGGAATTACAATTCTCTTTTTCATATTATTCAGTTTTTAGACATTTCTCTAAGTTATCAATAATGTCCCCAAAATTCAATTTCGTGGATTTTTTGAATGATTTGAGTTGCTTCTCAACAAATATAATTTTGCCTCCCAAGAATGTTGAAGCCCAATCTTCATATTGTTGATATGATATATAAAAAGGTTGTTGATGCAATAATGAGACAACGTCATTCGCGTCATTTCTAAATGGGTTCCTTGCCAGTTCTTCTTGTTGCTGTTTTAGAAATGCCACAAAAGCAACGATATCTTTTTTGTAATTCTTAAGCAAAGTATATCTTATGCGATATTTATCTTTTAGAGATTTGTCTGAAACAGACTCAAAGGAACGTATTGCTATTGAATCAATGCTATAAGCTTCATATGGTATATAAATGAAATTAGATGCCATGCTAATAAGTGCTTTCTCTGATTTCAAATATTGTTCTTGAATATTTTTTAATGCATCATGAGTAGACAAACTATCAGCTCTAAGTTTGGAAATTTGGGCATAACTCTTCTTTATAGATACTGAATCTTTTTGGATTTTCATTTGTAAATCCGAAATGGTTTTTATAGCCACTTTAAGCCTTTTATCTAAATTTGCTTTGCTATTTTCTAAAGCAGCTAATTCTTCAGCGGAAATTTTAACCTCAATCTTATGAATAGAATCACCTTTAGCACTCTCCACTTCATTGTTTTGTGCAGAAAGCATTAATGGCATCATTAGCAATATCCAAATTAGTTTTCTCATGACGTTTGGTGTTTAATTAAAGTATAAGGAAGCTTCGTTATAGTAATTTTTAGCCCGATTCCAAAGAGCATTTACGTCTTTCTTAGAACCATACAATGCTGAAGCTTTATTATCATATTCTGTCACGGCAGCATCGACTTGAGGGACTAACGTATTGTCATAATAATTTTGAGAGAAAGAACGGTATTGTGCCAATTTCTCAACCATTGATGAAACATAATTGTAATGGGATTCTGCAAGACTGGACTTCACACTATTAAGAGCTCGAACTAAATCCGTACAATTAGAAAGCCAACTGTCATTAGCAAACTGTCGAGCTTGACTTATCGTACTTTGTGCATTAGCAACACCAGAAAAATGAGTACGTTTACTTATTGCGCGTGCCTGGTTGTACCGACTTATAATATTTTCAATCTGTGCAAGAGAATCCTTGGTTTCTTTTTTCAATGCCTGATTACCGTCCGAATGTTTTATTTGCTTTAGCGAATTTATGACACTTAACATATATTGATGGTCGTTTTCGTACCATTCACTATGTTTGAAATTTGCAAATGACCTGTTCAAGAAAAGTGGAACATATTTTCCTATAAGTACATCTGTACCTTTGTCTGCCTCGTTTTTTGTGATTTTGTTTTCTTGTGCGAAGATATTAATTCTATTTAATGTCACAAATAAAACAGAATCCTCTTGAAGTCCACTAATCTTTTTCCCATACATCTTATAACTTTGAGACAAGTCATCTAAATACTGATTTGTCTGATGAGGAGCCACAGGTGGTTCCACTTTTGTTTTGGCATAAACCATAACGCCTCCTATTGCTAAAGTAACAGCCAAAACAAGTATGAGTATTTTAACTACAACTTTCATAATTCCACATTTAAATAATTATATACCACCTCTTCTTGGTTTCTTATTCTCATTTACGGAAGCATTGTGAGGACTCTGCTCCCCAGATCTCGAAGTACCACCTGTAATCCTGCTTTGGTGATTAGTGTTTAATGGAGTACTGTTTGTATGTACCTGATTGTTATTGGTAGAATGTTGGTCTGATAGCCATTCAATATACTTTGGAATAGAAATCTTATTATCTCCTTCAGGATTATACTTACCATTATTATCTTCTTTACCCAACCGAGGATTAAACCCTTTTAAGGAGTTATCTTCTAATGCATTCTTTACCTCTTGCAACTTTATTGATTTGCTCAGTCTTTCATTAAAACGTGCAATAATTTGCTGTGAGTTGAAATTATTCATTTCGTCAAAAAGGCCTTGGGTATATTGATTTGATTCCAAACTGTCTTTAATCCAAACTGTATTATTGTCCAAATAGCCAATTGCAGCCATTAGTTCTATATCTGTATTGTCGCTATTATTCTCACCTTCTGAACCCTGTTGGAGATTGGCATTGTCATTGGATCGGTTGTTATGTGATTTTACTTCTTTAAAAGGAGGCCATCCCAGATTAAATTCATAATTATCCAAGGCACTGCATCCTGCATAAAGTAAGAGGGCAAAAAGACATAATGCAACTCCATATAACATATATTTGAGTTTACTTGTCAGACTGTCATCTAATTCGAGGCGATTGATACGCCCCTCTCCTTCTTGAATTCCGTCATATGCTACATATCCTTTAATAGGAGAAGATTTCAGCCTATAATACGACTCAACATGTACAACAGCATCGTTATGAGTGTCTTTACCATCTATGTAAACCGGTATTGTAAAATCATATTGAAATACCTGTTTAGATAAGCGAATATCCAATGCTCTATTAAGTTGCGGATGTACATCTGCTCTTCTCCATTCTGCAAACCCTTTTGCTTTAATAGAAATAACCAATCCTTGATTATATAGAGACTCTGAAACTTCCATAGAATCCCCATCCATCAGTTGATAGTTAATCCACACATCGAATTGTTTGACCGGTATACCGTTATTATCAGTCACATAGAATAATTTCTTCGGGATTATTACTTTGTAATCATTTTGATTAATCCTTGCCGTTTCTGGACATGTAGGACCATCTTGAGCAAGAAATGACTTTTTAACAACACTATAGCCATTTTTCACCCAATAGATGGTAACAGGTGTACCCGAAGGAACTTCAATGGCTTTGTTAAAAGGCCTGTATTGATTCTGGGAAAGGAAACAGGGAGTAAAGCCATCAATCGGATGGAGCGGATTATATATACAAATCTGTTTAGGCTCAAAATCAAGTTCCATAATAGCTGTATGTGAAATGCTTTGAGTTTTGTCTACAAGGAGGATTCCTTTATATTTCCCATATTCTTGTTGTGCAATATATCTTCCAATCAGTTCCCTAAGTGTGTAATCGCCATTATAGTATCTGACAGCATAAGTAGAACTCTCATTAGAATTGATCGTACCAACTGCAGAAATTAAAATGTCATTAGTTTCGTATTCTTGATTAAATAGCCTTTCTAATTTCTCATAGTCTGTTCCTTTTTTCTCGGAAATGGCTTCCTCAACAGTCTTTAGTACATTAATTGTCTCGTCTGATGAAATATCGACATTCGCAGGGATATAAATCCATGCCGCAGTATTATCATTTGGTCTGCCACTTCCTTCCGGACGAGCTTTTATAACACTAAAAAGATAACCTAAAGAACCCAAGAATTTAACCAGATATGCAATCTTTTCTGTTCCATCGTAATTGGTTAATTCCTTTATGGCGGAGCGGGCATCAGTTGCATAACGAGCCCACGACTCCTGCTTATTGATGGATCGTGCTTCTGACTCTCCACCATTTGTTATTTTTAAAACAAATCCTAATTTCATAATTATCCTCTAAAAATACTTTCAAACATTCCACGCCTTCCACCACGGAAACTGGCAGATCTTTGCAAAATAAGATTCACTACGTTCTCTGCTGGTCGAGAGTTGAATCTACAGTAGTTTTGGAAACAAACGTCACCAAGCGAAAATGCAAGCTTTTCAACCTTGCCTCTATTTATTTCATTGTCCTTGCATATTTGTTCAAGTCCATTGTAAAAACCAAGATACTTTTCGTTTATGTAGTTCGTAAAAGTGTCTTTTGTCGCATTCTTTGCTTTGTCCGCTTTTGTTATCATTATGTAAATAGCATCAGTGTCCTTGCGGAAGATGCCTGTATTTTTTATATAAGAAACTGCACCTTCCAAGTAAACCCGTTGTGGAAGTCCTTCATAGAGACGATTTTCTGCACCATATTCTATAACAAAGATGTGCATCTTCCTGTTAGTAGATCGATTGTCTATAAGGACCTTTGTCATTGTATCTAGCATAATCTCGTCTGTCTCAGACATGGGATCACCTGCATTGGCCTTAAACATACAGCGCATTAGCTCCCCTGCCATGTCAATACAAGTAATCGGATGAATTTTGTCATCATTATCTACAAGGTCAAATCCCATCTCATAAAAAGAGTCTACAGATGTTCCTTCCATTAGTGTTCCTACTTCACCGTTCTGAAATAGATTGATGAGTTTCATCATATACCCATATCCTTGGGACTCAGTATCGGGATCCATAGAACGAGCAACCCTTCCACTTGCAGCGACACTAAGAATTGCCCCCAATGCGCAACTTTTACCAGAAGATGGTATACCCCAGAAATAAATCTCTGTGGATTGCTTGTTTATTTTCTCAAGTTTCTCAGGAGTTGAGAAACTTTGGGCGACCTCGCCTATGAACATTTTCTGTATAAACTTCTTATCAAATCCTTTTCTTACTAAATCTTCAACAGTTACAGTCCCTTTATTTATCAGCTTTTTTACAACAGCAGCATTAAGAAGATTATGGTCTTCTGCGAATTTCTCTAGGAAATCTTCTTTCGTGATCTTTTTTTCATTAATAAATCGCTCAATAGTATCTAATATATTATTATCTTTCTGAGCAGGTGTAAGATTTTGATTCGTTTGGAACTGAAGTATCTGGTTCACTAAAGCTTCAACGTCAACATCCATTATTTCTTCTAAAAGCAAGGTGTCAATTAGATTATTAGCATCTTTGACGTAACTGCTGTCTGGATAATCCTTCACAAATTGCCTAAGCGAGTTTATATCGGCTTTGTCAATTACCGACCAAGCATCATCAGAGGTCGATTTTAGAATATCATCTTTAACCTTTTTCTCTAATTGTGCTTTCAATGCTCTTGCCTGAGAACGAAACTGTCCATTTGGATAACTAGCAAGATACTTGTCTACAGCTTCCACTGTGCGTTCTGCTTGGACTTTGTTCCATTCGTCAGAGTCTCCACTTTCCAATTTATGTTTCACTTCCCTTCTTTTAGGAGCAGAGAATTCACCATCTGTTTCTTCACACAATTCGTCAAAGGTAACAATACCTTCTTTGATATATGTTACTAGTTGGTCAGCTGAGTACTGGTCAACATTTTCAAGAATATCTTCTTTCCTTAACATATGCTTTATTCTTTAGGGTTAGTTCCATAATCATTATTGCCGGGTTCGCCGTCACCGAACAACAACACAAGGAAGTAAAATGGTATTATCTGATACCATCCAGAGTTACCTCTATCGTGGCATCGTTTACAACCTTGAGCCCACAAGAACCATAATACTGGTATTATTGAAATAAGTATTATTATAGCGGCTCCTTGTGAAAGATTTGGCGTTTTGGAGGCAACTTCTACTATCATATACCATATAAAGTAGATAATAAAAGAGATTCCATATTCAAGCCTTCTAATTCTTCCCTTAAACGAAAAAGGTTTATTAAACATCCCCTTATTATCAATGACATCCTCCATAGTGGTAGATGAGTTATACTCTGTACTGGGCTCTTCAGCTGAGATAGAATCTGGTTGTTCTATCTTAATAATATCGGGAGTAGATGTCTCGATAACAGCTGGAGCTGATGGTTCACTTGAATCAACGGATGGAGATGGTACAGACTTATTGACTTCTTTCGCCTCTACGTCCTTATCCAAGGCCGGTTCTGGCCTGTCAAGGATTTCTTTCACTTTCCTCTTTAACAAAGGAGTGAATGCTCCTTCAGACTCTTTACCTAGCTCGTAAAGTGTTACGGTACCAGCTTTTACGGCCTCTGCAATTTCCTCTGGAGAATAATCCCGCAAGTTCTTCAGTAGATCTTTCTTTGATGCCATATTATTATTGTAATTAATACTTTTTCAACAACGGAATGAACGAAAACGATAAATATATGAAGAAATAATTACTAGCATTATGTCTCATTTAACTACAGTAGTTCGTTATTCACAATCAAACAGTTAATTATACTCGAGAGCCCATGATATATTATTAAATACCCACCAAATTATTAATCCTGCCATTAGAATAATACCTACTATTTTCAAAGTTTTATTCTTTATTGCAAATGCTGGAAGAATCATCACTATATTGTGAATAATCTGTATCCCAATATAAACCATCCTTGAACTACCCTCATACCAGTTATCAACGAACTTAGTATACAAGGTCGTTATGATAGAAAGCACACCAACAGCAATTATCCATACAAAAATAATAATACTTGATGTATTCGATTCATTTTCTGGAACAGGATTCATTGAAGCCCCACAATAACGGCAGAACATAGAACCATTTTCATTTTCATGATGACATTTTGGACAAATCATACTACTTAAAATTTATGAGTTATTACTATTATTATTTAATATTGACTACCATTGTACCTGCTGCTTTATCAGCAAGTCTTCTTCCATCCGATGTAGCTATAACCATGATTGGTTCAATCAACCATCCTACAAACGGAATTAGATTTATTAACCAACTGATTAATGCTCTTAATGCAGATGTCCCTTTGGTGCAATTAGAATTATCAGAAACATTAATGACTTTAATCTCCATTGCCTTTTTGCCCCAGCTTTGACCTTCACCTAAACCATCTTTTATAAAAATATAGACAAGAGGAATAATATATAGAATAAAAGCTAGAAAGAAAAAGAAAACTGATCCACTATAATCAGTAGAACCATAATAACTGTGAGAAACATTTGCCATGCCTATCACATAAAAAATGATAGCAGGAATAGAAAGGCCAGCACAAATTAATCCATCAAGAAGGGACGCAACAAACCTGCTACCTAGTGATGCTTTGTTGAGATAAAGGGAAGTATGTGTGTTTACATTCCCTTTTTTAGCATATCTAAGAGCTTCGGGAATTACAGCTCCTCCATCTTTTGGACAAAATTTTGTTTCTGAAGAATACTGGGTTCCGCAAATTACGCATTTGGGCGTTAACTTCTCAGGAGAAACAAGTTTTGCACCATCGGCAGAACAGAACGAAGAACCAGCAGGATATGTCTTATGACAAATAGGACATATTGGATTAATAATGAAAGATTCTTCTAAATTACATCCACATTTTGGGCAAAACTTTGTGCCCAGTTCAAATGGAGAGTTACAAGTAGGACAATTATACATAAAATACGTTTTATTTCAAATTAATAAATTGTATATTAGAAGGTACCACCATATATATCATCAGATGACTGAAAAGATGTTGACTCTGTAGAATCTGTATTCGCATCTTCTTTCTTAACCGTTTTATGATGCTTTTCCCTATAATCTATTCGATTCCGAGGTATTAATGAATATAAACCTGTAGCTCTTGTATTTCTCTTTTGTAAGAAATATGGGAACAGCAACATTAAGAATAGCAATAATCCTGTAATAATTGTATTAAGACTTATGCCGTTGCTGTTTTCAAACAGATTTTGTAGACTTATTAGTTCCGTATTCGCGGCCTTAAAAGATGTTCTTTCTTGATCAAATGGCTTAACCGAGTAAATAGAGTCGTTTCTCTCGTTGCTCAAAACGGGAACAGAAACCTCATATAACTTTTGATTCCAGCCTTCAATCGCATCAGAAATCATATTTAGATTGCCAACAAGAAAAGCATTCCATACGCTTGCGCCTTGGTTGGCATCATTAATCCAATCAAGAGCAAGCTTTCTTAAACTATCCGTATTTTGTGACAATAATTGAAGTTTTAGAGTTGTCACATAATTATCTTTGACTAATTCGTCATTGGAATTGCCAATGGAACTGCCAAAACCAGCCTTTAAATATGCATCCCTATTAGAATCTTTGTTAGATATTAATGAATTTAAATATTCAGAATATGCTGATATCCTTTCCTTTGAATAATGATCGTAATCACCAAACATTTGCCTAGATTTATCTATAGCAGATGTGAATTTTGGTTCTATTTGATCTCTTTCGCCGAAAACTGACCAAAAATGATTATATGGTATCATAGCCCATAGGAAGGCAATAGGACAGAAACAAATTAAAATCCTTTCAATGATGATGGATCGATCAAACTTCTCATCAGAACCTTTATATATTTGTGCACCAATAAAAGTTAAAATGAGGGCAATGTCTATGATAAAAACCTTTATTGCAGACAACTTAAAATCTCCGCCATTGGAATAGAAATCTCCCATATAAGTCACATAACTTATAAATATCAGTGCAACGAATGCGATGATATGTCCCCATGAAAATTTTAGGGTCTCATTCCAAGAATATTTATTTTCACTCATTTCATTTATTTTTTAGGAAGTAACTTTTCTAATTCTCTTATCTTTTTTTGGTATTCTGCAATTTGTTTCCTAATTGCATCATAGTCAGTCTCTTCACTCGGAGTTGGACGTGTTGGCGTTGGCTCTTCTATAAATTCCATTTCTTTATCAGGTAATTGACCAGAATGCAAATCTATACCGACATTATCAGGAACAGAATGCATGCTTCTTTCAATTCTTCTAAAATCTCCTTTCTGTGTTGCTTCGAGTGCTTTATCCACCAACACCATTGGAGGTATCCATCCATATACATCGGCTCCTGTACTGTAAAGTACATTACGAACTTGCTCTACTGTGAGATCTTTTCTTATAGATTTCATTAGGGCTATGGTTCCAGCAACAATAGGAGCTGACATGCTAGTACCATCAAAAGATTGGAAGGTGTTTGATGGGAAGGAACTGTATATATCTTTACCAGGGGCAGATATGTCAGAGCATGGTCCATAGTTAGTAAAAACTGTTGGGTACAGTCTCTTATCAACCGAGGTTACTACTATTGACGATATGTTCCTGTTTTCAGGAGGAATACTGGTCAAGATGTCATCATTACCAGCAGCAAACACCAATACAGAGCGTTTTCTTGCAGCTAGTTTGCAAACTCTTGCCCACAGTGCTGCGACATTATGGAATTGAGTTTTGGCAATTTCATTCTGTTGCTCGACAGGGAGAACATTAAGTCCTTTAAAGGATGGTGCGATAGATATATTAACAACATCAGCGTCATGATGTAGGGCATACATTACTCCTGCAACCATTGCCGATAATGGACAAAGCTTATTGTCAAACACTTGAATAGGCATAATTTTACAATTGGGAGCGACTCCGGAGGCACCTTTATCGTAGTTCTCTGCAGAGCCAACAGCCAGCCCTGCTGTATGCGTTCCATGCCCTACGCCTACGCTTAGATTGTTGTTTTGTGTAAAGACATTATAAGCATCAACTATGCGTCCTTTGAACATTTGATGATCAGATTGAATACCATCATCTACGATAGCGACCTTAATATCGGGTGAGCCCTTGGTAAACGACCATCCCTGCTTAAGATGTATTGCACTTAGATGCCACCCAGGATCTTCTATGGATGCACTGACATTGCCGTTCAGTTCATAAACTTCTTCGTCAAATACAATAAACTTATGATTTGGTAATTGACTATTTATTGTTCGTCGTATCTGATCCCTCTCATTCTCCGGGATTTGAATAACAAGTAACTTAACTTCCTTATCGCATCCGATAATTCCGTATTGATCACCAGGATAAACCTGTTTAAAATCTCGTGCAAGCCCTTCTATGTCACCATTTTCATCTTCCATAAATAAGAACAGTCTATTGGCGAGAATATTAGGCATGCCTGGTTGTTCTACAATTCGAGGGTCAGTACCCTCTTCTCCCATAATGGGAGCTACTATAGAACCTTTATCTGGTAAAGTTCCATCATTGCCCGTGATAGGACGTGCATATCCATTATCATCAATTACTCTTCCATCTGAGCGTGTTATTGGATCAATTGGAAGAACTCCATTTACAGCATGATGCCCTGCACATCCCACACAAGAACGGAGGAAGAACGATAATAACCACATAGCAAGGAGGAATAGTAGAAGCCATAAAAGCCATTTAAGGCACCCACGCCCACCCAATAGCCCTATAAACCACAACCACCATCGCTTGTACCAAGGTGTCATCTCTTTATATTGCGCCGTAAAGTTTTTATCAGAATCGACGACACAATTATAAGGCGAAGGATTCCAGCCAGTAAATTCATAGTTCCTGTCGGCTTTTACTTTTGGAATATCCTCTCCTGTTAATATTGATTCAGCATGTTTACGGACATTGGCAGCACCTTCTAATCTGCCATGACTACCCGCATTAAAATTACAATTAAAATATTTTTCTTCTTCCTCTTCGAACACCGGAGGAGTAATTACTGGTGGAATTTCACCTTTCTTCTCTACCTTACTGTAATTAGCAGTAAAAATTGCATTGTCTTTTACGACAAACCCCAAAGGAGATGGGCTCCATCCTGTAAATGTCCATCCATCGTTAGAGATTACTTCTGGGATATCTTCCTGTGCAAGGACAGCACCATCGACCCTCGTTATATATTTGTCTATCCTATCAACCAAGGTCCCATGTTCCCCTACATCAAACGTTAGCTTGTATTTTTTCTGCTCATCATATTCATGAATGATAGAACCGCTTACTTTATGCTGGGTGACATCTGGCGTCATTCCCCACGCTACGAGGAATACTTTGCCATCAGCACAATAGATACGTTCGTCATCTATATATTTTATGGCATTAGCTAATATCTGCAAAGACTCTCCATCCAAGCTGGCAGCGGCACTTCTGTAATGCCTTATCGTATCTTCCTTTATTGCTTCATATTTATTTCTAATGTCACCAGACAAGTCGGTTAACTTGACAGGGTACTCCTCCCACTCGTCAACATGCCAGCAAATCTGGTCTTCATCTTCAACGTATTGTGGAACAGCCAAAAAATGTCTGTATTCTGGAGATACGGCAGTCTTTATGACACTATATACACTGTCATATCTCATATACAACGGGTCATGTCCTATACCTTGAAAGTCCGTATAATCAACGACATCAGTATAACATAGCCGTCTTTTTCCAAAAAAAGTATGTACTGCCATATACCTTTATTTATATAAGTTCTGACAATTGTCCATTATTTCCCTAATTTTTGCATTTGCAACAGGGTCACAGCGTGATATATCACTTGCATAGACAAGTCCTATCGTAACAAGGTTCTGCCATCTTTGGAAATTACCCCATAAAGGAAGTTTCAGGAGAACGTCCATGTTGATAACATCTTGATTGACAATATTTGCAGATTCGTCAAAAGCTTTAAGTGTTTGTAGCAGTGGTTGTGGCTTCCTTACAGCGTCCCATGTGTCTGGAGCAGTATCTATAGTTAGACGACATTTCTGGGCTTTTTCACTGATTTCAGCAATCTCATCATTACTGATGTAATTACGTCCCACACTACTTACAAAATTGTTAAGAGTCAAGGATGCAAAGTCAGCAATAGCGTTTGGCTGCTCATTCAAACTAAACACATTACAGTAACGGTCGATTTTCTCAGAAATGACTTTTCTCACCCCAAGTTTCTTCAACAGGCTTACTAGCATAAACACGACCTCGTCTGCATGAGGAAGAATGCTCTCAATCTCTTTAGCTTGGTTATTCAAGAAAGCTATCCAGTAATCAATTATATGCTTAGTAACAACGTCAGCTACAGTTGTCAATGTTTCGGAATCGCTTGATATGACTTCTTCTATTGTACAACCTCTTTCTTTCAGATCCTTCTCCAATTCATCCACATCTGAACTAAAGTAGTCGCATAACTTTTCCAAATTTACATCTCTGCCATCTTTCGGATTAATTCCGACAGTAGCACGGATGAAATTAATTGCCGAGAAATCTTTCGGCGTATCAGAGTGACAAATAATGATGTCGTATGCAATATCTCGAAGATCGCCTACAGGAACCATCAGACTATCAATAATCCGTCCGAAGATCTCAGGCTTAGCACCGATTGTCAAAACTAAGGATTTGCGAATATCTCCACAAATTTGTTTGACTTTCCTATTCTTTTCTTCACTGTCCTCAGGTTCAAAATATACAGTTAGGGCTTGATACATCTCCTTCTTAATAGTTTGCAATTCAGAAAGATATTTTTTCCTACGAGCATCATCCAATACATTTGCAATGGAATCCAAGCTGCGGATTATAGCTTTGGAACCATCGTTATTGATAGTTGCAACATTATTCCATGTTTCTTCTGGATTTGAAAAATGTGTTTTGACAAAATCGTTACGTAAGAAACTTTTCCGAAGATACTCCATATAGTCGGGAAAATCTTGGTGCACATATATTCCTGTTTCCTCAGATTTCTTTTCTCCATCTTGATAACCCACGAATAGATTGTTCTTACCTGACCAGTAGAAATCGCGCAATGGATAGACATTTTGGAAAGCGGAAGAAGTGAAGAAGCCTCCCTTGGGAACCCATTCGTCAAACCATTTGTTTGGCTTGATAATTTCTGGTATAACAGTATCGAACCGATTCCAATGGTCATCTAGCTTGTCCAGATTGTCCACATTGTCTGTTTTGGTACGCTCCAAATCAATGTTGAACTTAGTGGCTATCATGAAAAGAGGTGCAATGCCGTTTGTGTTCAGTAACAACTTTGCTCGTTCTTCTGGAGTTCTACCAATATTATCCTCAATCCAACTGTTGATAGTCTCACCAATGGTTGGCTCTGTCTTTTGGTCATTATGATGGCAGAAAAGCACACTACTTATTCGCAAAGAACGGGAATACTTGTTAAATAAATATGCGACCTTACCACGTCTGAGGATTTTTGGCAGCACAGTGTGTATTTCGTTCTCTTTGAATTTTTCACGAGAACGAGCCCCTGGAAAATCAAGCAAGTCAATTTTGTTTAGGAAATTCCGTTCCTGTGCAATGGCTTTTGGCAATTCAAAGGTTAATTCGGCTATTAATGCCGATAGATTCCCCTTTCCGAAATTCTGAGCAATGATATTTCCGCTCTTATCATAGACATCAGTATATATAATATCCCTTCCTGTGTCAATGTTTACACCACATACGGTATCTAACCACTCAATCTTTAATATTGTACCATTATCTCTAAGTACAGCATCAAAAGGAACATACACCTCAGTGTTAAACCCAAGTTTTTTATACTCATTAATTAGTACACTGAAGAGGTGGCTCATTTCTGCGTTCTTATTCCACAGGAGACTGAAAATGTCAACCCACTTATCGTATGACACATATTGTATGACAGGAGCTATCATCTTGCAGAAATGTGATTGATATACACTCGCAGCATTGTTACCAATTACATCTTTAATGTAGTCTTGTATATCCTTAATATCATCATCTATAATCTCATCCTGTTGCTTTACCTTGGTGGCCCAAAGACCCGACAACCCTTCTAAGCTTTTATTGATTTCATCATATTTCAAGATGGTATCGGGATTAATCTTAATGTCGTTATAGTATGAATCAGCTATTAAAAGGATGATATCAACTACAGAGAGAAGTCTAACCTTAACGAAATCTGACATAGAATTATCTCCCTTTGCTATGGTGAAACGTGTGATGACTCCTGTAGATTCAATTTTTGCATTGTTGCCTCCACTAGGATTCAGTTCGTCAATGAAGCTATAGGAACGTCCACCACTCTGAATTACAAATGGTGAGTCTGCCGAAGACAACAAGCTACTCATCAAGTATGACTTTCCTACTTGACTTTCTCCATATGCTGCAGCAGAACAATTTTCCTCAAGAGCAGAACGAATCCGTCTTAACTTTCTGCGGTATTCCTTAAAAACACTAACAGGGAATGAGTCTTTCCCAAATTCTTTTGCCCAATCGAGAGAAGACTGTATCAGCTCTAAATGTTTATTTATATCTTGTATCATCTTTGTTCATTTTATATTGTTAGAAATCAAAAGCCCCAGAATCGAGCCAATATAGGTCTTCAGCTCCAAGACTTTGAATGTGAATTTCAAGATTAGTATCAACCACATCGTTTCCAGCGTTATCAACGATAGAGCTTATGGTTAAATTTTCTTTGTCATCAACATCACGCTCAATAGTAATCTTGAATGGCATTCGATGCTTCAACGAGTCAATAATTTCTTTTACCATTCCTAGGACTTTTGCGTCAGTGGGAATTTCTTCGTTGTTCAACAAAGCTTTCTTTCTGATCCGATCTCCTATCTTGAATCGGTTGAAGTCAATATTATAGAGTGCTCGACAGGGATATGAGTCAAGTCCGATCTGCCTTACATTTAACGTCTCCGGAATTGTACTTACCATAAGATCACCTTTACTCTTCTCTGGAGTGATAAAATACTCAATAGGCTGTCCTTCACGAGAAGCTTCAATGTAATTAACGGTGGACTTTAGATTTTCTTTCAATCTATCAAGATTTATTACAAATTTGTTCAAATTTGACAACTCGGAGGCATAATGCCCAATTACTCCACCAATTGCGACAATGGTCTTTGCATTCCTAATATGTCCTGTATTCTCACCAAAAGGATACCAATCACCAACGTAATAGTTGTTTAGCACAATGAGTCGATTTGGTGATACAGAATAGTATTTCAAGAACAAGTCTCTAATCGGAGGTAATGAAGCAGGCCTTCCGGATAGAAGTACAATATCACATGCATATGAGTACATAATTGTTGCTATTTTCTTTAGCAATGGCTCAAACTCCTTGCTTACAACTTCCGATACATTCTCATTATCAAAGAACCATGTTATTTTAGTGACATCTATTCCAGTTCGTTCTTCAAAACCACGTATCACACTTTCATTAGGTGGACAATCACTGAATACGTCCTCATATGTGACATGACAGTTTTTGCTACCCTTGTTTAACAGTTCCAAATAATAACACATCAAAGGCATGGAATACTGAATATTGAAGTCTTTCCTCAGCACTCTGTCTGCTATGGTCTGCCCATTATAATCTTTGCCAAAGAAGTCCTTCATTTTTTGACGATACTCCTTTAATCCTATGGAACTTAGTTGTTTGCGGAATGCACTCTTTTCATCTAATATCATGATATTTTTAATGAGTGCATATAGCATGTCGTCACCCGCAAAATAATAACTATCATAAAATTTGGGGTCAGGAGTAATCGTTGTTACATCGCCTTTTTCGTAAGTGTATTTGCTTATCATCAAGTCTGATGTTCCAGCTCCAATGTCAAGAGAACCAACGGTAATAGATGATTGAACCTCTCCATCTTCAACTTTTCCGTAAAGGTTAAAGAACTCGCTGCAACATCCTTTGTACTTATGTCCAACTTCTCCATACATATAGACTAATTGAGAACAAGTGGCTTCGTCGTAATACCATGCGGCATCTGTGTCTTTTTTTGAACGAACAGCAGGAATAACCTCAACTGACTTGCCTGGTTTCTCGTTATCTACTGGATTCTTGTACTCAAAATTCTCTAAGAGAATGATGGCGTCTTTTGCACAACGAACCAAAGCTTCTCTCTCGACCTTAGACATCGCAGTCGGACAAGTGACAATGATTCTCTTTATCTTACGAGGCATAGTTGGCTTACCCAATCCTGTCTTATTGGAACGATGTTTTTCACCGTTAATCTGGATCTTTGCCTGAATCAACATCTCCAAGAACGCAAACGTCATAAGGGAACGACGGGAATAATGGAATGATTGGCCTCCGTTCCCTTCAAGATCTAGTTTTCCATCACTCTTTAATTGGTTTGTAATTCCCTTTAGATTGAGTATATGATTGTCTTTTTCTCCTTCAAGAACGAGAAATTTCCATTCTTCTTTGTTTGGTTTCCAATCCCATAAGTATCTTTTGGGGCTAGAATAAGTGGAAAGCGTTTCGTCGTCTTCAACATTGTTAGTAGTTAGATGAATCAAATTATTAGCCTCTTGTCCTAATCTTATAAGGCTTGGATATACAAATTGTTTACTATCCTTAATCCCGAAATCTCCAAAATCAACCTTGCGGAATGCAAGCCGCATATCAAATGGCTCCGAATAAGACCGAATGGAAACACTGTCATCCTCTTGTTTAAGGGTATTGGTATAGTCTATCAACTCTAGATGCCTAACCTGATTAAAATTAGTGTTGTCTTCTATTAGAAGTGCGGTTGTACGCGAATTGCCTATATCGATAACCATATCAACATCCTTGGTTTCAACCTCAGTATCTTTGTACAAGGTGACTTTGGGGAAAAGTTTATGCTGAGCAAGGTAATTAATAAGGAAAGTGTACGAGGCGATGTAGGCTGTTTTCCTAACGTTCGCTCCCTTTATCTGTGAAACTCTTTGAATACCAGGATGAACAAGTTTGAGAAGGTACTCATCAATGTAGCTCCATTTCTTTCCTGATGTGCAATAATCCATCAGGAAGAATTCGTTGCTACACAAGTCAAAATCCATATCTGTGCGAAATTTATCTGGGAACACAGGACACTCATCGTATTCGTCTCCTTCATATCTTGCACGGGTATCAAATGCCAGTAAAATATCGTATTTCTTTATTCCCTTCTCATCAGATTTTGGAAGCATCTTGAATCGTGCCCAATTGAGTGGACCAAAACGGAATTTCTTCTCAGTTCTTTTGAAAAAATAGGGTAGCGGCAACCAGACACCTTCAAAAAAAGGAAGTTTGTTATCTTTGTCGGAAAACGTCATGCTGAATATATCGCCCTTAACTCCAACACTATTAGTGTCATCCACCCTCAAAGGAGTGATGCCATCATTCTTTAATTCTGATGGGTCAAGCACAATAGAAGGGTCTGCCAGATAACCTCCATTATACAATTTCCTCTTTTCATAATAGATGCACTCATCTTCTGTCCTCAGTTCATATACCGAATCTAGTATCCAATCTCCATTTTCAGTATCATACCATTCGTGATACCAACATTTGAACTTTTCCTGAGTATTGATACTTATCGGAAAAGTATATATCTGAATGCCAGAATTAGCGATTAGTTTTATGTCTTCAGCCATTGCGATATAGTTAGCCGCACTGTCCCCAAGATGCGAATTCCTTAAAATTTTGTAACGACACAAAAAGAAGACGTGGGAACATTTCTTGCCTTCCGCCTTTACGCCTAACCAATCTTGCCATACTCGATATTGACAAACAAGCGACTTAGAACCCCAATCTATTATAAATTCTTGTACAGGTTAATATGAATATTACTCACACTGAGGTCATCTATAGTTGCCTTAATGACATAGCCTCGAATTAGTAGATTCTTAGATATCAAGGACAAAACGCCAGAAGACGCCTTTTTAATATGTCGTGATCCTTTTTCCACCCTATTCTCACTTTGTAGCGGTGTCGTCCTCATACGACTCAGAGCGGATTATCTCTTGCTGCGTGGTGTCGAATACATCGAACGTTACACAGAAATATGAGACTACAGAAATCGGGTGTAAATTTACAAAATAATATTGATATCATATTTCTTTTTTATGTTTTTTTCACAAAAACGACGTAATTTTTGGTTTTGAGGTGTAGAATTTCATAAAAAAGATGTAATAAGCAATAATAATGGTTTTTTTACACCCAATAAATCCACATCAATATTTTTATAGATTATTATGTTTTATAATAATGAAAAGGGGGTGATGTGTGTCTAAAACATATCACAATAAACTACTGTATCAGTTCTAAACTGGATGCAGTAGTTAGGTGTCTTGTGGAAATAATAATTGTTATCTATTCCAAGAAGGATCATTAGGCCATACCACTGGGTCTGTTCCAGATTCTCCAGTTTCATCGTAGATATATAGTCCGTCACTCATAATTATCATATATTCATGATTGTCGGGGTTTGGGGAATAATACGCTGTTTCCCCCCTGACTTTCTTTGTTTTAATGAGTTCCAACTCGCCAACCTTTTGATTCTTCTTGTCTATATATGCAGCAAAATACTTTTCCGCTTTTTTACAAAGAACATACCCACCATCGCCATAAACAGTCCAACAACCTAACACATCGTAATCTACAAGTTGGTTGTTTACAAAGTCCGCACTATTTGCACTTCCTGTAATATTTATTTCTTTCTTGTCACCTATTAAAATTAAAGAAGCATAAGGTATCCCTTGTATAGAAGCACCTTTCAAATAAACTCGCACAATAACTTTATTAACTCCGGGGAATTCCGATATTCCTTTTTCTACAAAATAATTTTGTAATAGTTCAAGACTGTCTTGTAAGAAAGGATGGTCGATTTCTATATAATACTCAAGGTTTTGAGTCGGTGAGATATATCCGTTTGATTTAACTTTGGGCTCTTCCGTCTTAAGTAGTTTATACTCAGGAATATTAACGTTTGGTGTTGAGGATTGGTTACATGAGACAATCGCGAAATAAACTATAGCGATGAAACTGTATTGGACTATTTTTTTCATATTCATCTTATTTATACGATTATAATCTTTCAAAATATATAACATAGTTATATGTTTAATTTCGGCAATCAATCATAATAGTACCAGCTTGATTACGATATACTTGGTTTACGCGAGAATCACCAGAATAATGGGATTCAAGAGCTTTTCTCAGGCTTTCATATTCACTATCATCTGCATATCTCTCTATTCTTACATTAATTAATCTCCCCATTGGGAATACCTTATATTCCTTGTCTTTGGTGTATTTTGTGTATTCAACACCTCCAAGCATTCCATAACTTTGATATGTTGTTTGTAGATTTTCTACAAACTCATCAGTGATAGAATATAATTCTCCATATTTAATGTTATTGCAACTACATAATACAAATAACAAGAAAAAAACAACTAAATATTTTTTCATATCACTTCAAATTATATCGTTTTATTATTACATATTTTGATTTGAAATCATCTAGAGTAAGTGTTGATGGGTAATTGGCATCACCCACATATGAAATAGGCGGGTTTTCAAACCTCTCGTATTTCCTAGTCAATACGTTCTTTTTCAGTAATACAATAGCATACGGTTTGCTCAGTTTTTCGTCAGTAACTTGTAACCCAAGTTTAAATTTCACTGTATTCACCTTAGAAAAATCGTTATGCGAATCGTGATAATTTCCTAAATAAGTTGCATAATCTTCCCATCGAGCAAACTCTGTCCTAAAACATCCCTCTAATTGCATCTTATCACCATTGATGACATACATAGCAAGTTGGGGTAAGTTTGGGTCGTGGCTTTCCGATTTAACCGTCATAGTTAAACTGATAAACTTACAGCCTCTATCTGCGTCATTATAGAAATACCTGTCATCATAAGAGTCATGAATAAAGTTTTTCCCAATGGAAAAACCGCTGAAAGATACTGAATTATAATCTATTTTGCTAGTTGTTTGTTCTGTAATAGCTTTAAATCCAAGAGCCTTAATCCGTTCTTCTTCTGCTTCCTTTGCTTTCTCTAAAACAACTATCTTTCCCTCGATCTGTTTGCATTCTTCATTTTCAGGAGCATTCGGAAAGACTTTTTTTAATTCTTCTATTTCTTTTCTCGCTTTTCCATATTCTTCAGCCTTGAACAATTCAATAATATGTGAATAACGTTGATCTGCAGGATAGCTTAGTATTTCTATTTGCTTTTTAGCTTCTGCCAATTCTTTTTTTAGAGTGATTATTGTGTCTTGATATTGTTTTTGAATCAACGTTATTTCACCGTTGTGTTCAGATTTAGAAGAACATGAACTATAGAATAATAATCCAATCAAAGGAATTAAAAATGTTAAAAATATTTTTCTCATAATTCTAACTGTTAAATGCGAAAAACAACTTTAATTCTGCAAATATAAGAAATAATTCTCATCACACAGACAAATTAACAACCTTTAACCTCTTGAGCATTTTATAGACTATTACTAAAATATTTCCTCTCTCCCCCTGTTATGTCGTCTGTCATACGTTGACATACCTCATGAATCTCTCTTAAAGCATTTCAATTGTGCAAGAAACAGAAAGCTCTGATGACATAGACATCCCTTACCTTTGCCAAGAGCAGACAGCAAAAGTAAGGGTGACATCCTGGAATTATCTGAGAATCTCTAATTGATTGTTTGATAGACTATACCTTATGGGATGGGCGAAGCAGATTGCCTTACCCTCATAGACGGCAGAGGTATCAACACCTCGACGCTGGAACTCGTCGAAGAGTGCCTGGTCGTGATAAGCTCGCATACCTGTCCAGCCGGTATTGCCGACCTGATGATTGAATATTGTTACTAACTCGGGAATCTGCATGTCTGCGAATTGCAGGGCATACTTCGTGTAATAAATGTGCTGTTGCATAACTATTTGTTTTTGAAGTGAATAATAATCTTCCGCATCGTACCTTTGCCACCGTGGCTAAGTTAAAGCTCGGTTGGCGAGTCACCCTTTCGGGCACTGCTCTTGATGCTTCGGGTGCAAAGGTACAAAGAAAAACTCAAATAAAAGAAAAAGGCAGAGAAAAATCCTCTACCTTTCAATTTCTAATTGAGAATGCCTTTGTTACGTTTGGGCTTGTGACGGATGTCCATATCGGCCATGCCTGTAGGCATCGAACCGTTGGCAACGCCTTGCTCACCACCAATTAGTCCCCAGTAGAACACCTCGGCAGCAGCCTTGTCGTCTGCGGCAGTTACAATATCGTTGGCCAACTTGTCGCCCATCAGCGACTTCTTGGCGGCCTGATAGACCATCTTCGCATTATCGCGGGAACTGATCATACCCTTGCGGTTCACATTCTTGCCTGGCATCATCATGGCGAACAGACCCGTCATGAACACACCGAAGGCCGTCTCTTCTTTCTCACGGCAGAAGCGGAGCGTATCGCCGGTGGCCAGCTTTTCCACCACATCGACGAAGTTCCTTCGCAACTCTGCTACGTGCTCCTCGCCCTTTGCACATTCCTCGTCGCTCACGTACATCCGCTTCGGCTTCTTCGTCCAAGGCATTGGCCCGTCGGCCTCACGCAGTCTGGTACGCTCTGCACTGACATTCAATACCGTCTCATGACGATTCATGGCATTCACAAAACGGAGGTTTTTGCGTTCGTCCTTGCCCAGCCACTTCATCAAGTCCTTGGCCGGGGTATTAAAGAAGTATAGTCCGAACAGCGTTGCGTAGGCCGTCTGCAGGATGTCCTCTTCCCACTCTTCGTAGGGAACATTATCGGGCCACTCAAAACTTTCGGCCAGTCCCTTCTCCACAGCATTCTTTGCTGGAGTGCGGAAGCGGATGAGATCGAGCAGGTTGATATCTGGATCTTTCTTGTATAGCTCGATGGGGTTCTTGAACTCTTCATTGGAGGGCGTTTCAAGTTCTTCAGCGAAACGGCTCAGGCACCACGAGATAAACCTGAAGAGATTGTTCTCTCCGTCGGGTTTGGTACATTGCTCAGCCAGTATGTGATACTCGCTAATCATGTGTATCAATACAAATGTGATTCTTGCCTCGCGGTCGCTTATCTTGGCGGCTGCATTCACCTGGCGCTTCATTTCTGCCAGTACATCTTTATTTTGATAGTCCTTAATCATACTTTAAAAAATATAATTTTCTTCGTCAGTCTGAGGCGTATCAGCTTCCATAAACATCACGAAATAGACGGGCATATACGTCACCTTGCCTTCTTGATAGACCTTGCGCTCATTGGAAATGACAGTGGCTGCAAGGACATTGTACTCAGGAACTTTCAGAAGATTGTTGAGAGCACTGTGGTCAGTGTAGTCCTTGCCCGACTTAACCTCTATCGGGTGGGCACTCATCGTGGTGTGGTTGTCAACCAGATAGTCCACCTCGCCCTGCTTGCGGTTGTCGTAATAGTAGAGCTTATGCCCATGTGCGCGAAGCTCCTGAGCCACCACATTCTCATAGACAGAACCGAGATTGATACTGCGAATATCATCGAGAACGGGACGGATGTTGTTGCGATAGAGTATGCCAGTAAGGAGGCCCACATCATTCAGATAGAGCTTCAGCAGATTCTTTTGGAGTGACTCACTCAACGGGAAATGAGGATTGGAGATGGCATTGACGGCCAAGGAAATACCTGATGATATCAGGTACTCGAACTCTTCCTTGTACTGGTCGAAACGGTCGCCCTTCTTGTCACGGATGTTTTGAACCACCACACGCTTCTTCTTATTCTCCATCTGCGAGGGAATCATCTCGTAGATACGGCGTATGAGCAGCTTCTTATTGTGCTCCTTCTCGTACTTGGAAGCGTCACTGGCATAAAGGCTACGGATGCCATCCTGTACCTCGCGCACCTTCACAATGTTATGCGTTTCGAGGTAGGTGTTGACGGCATCGGGCAGACCGCCTACCAGCAGATAGCGACGGAACAGGTCGAGCACATGGTTATGGTGCTCTTCCGAAAGGCTCTGGCGATTCTCGTAGGACTTGCGCAGCATGTCAATGGCCTCCGTGCCGAAGCCGTTGGCAATCAGGAACTCCTCGAAATCGAGCTGGAACATATCCTTGATGGTGATGCTGCCCACTGGAATGGAGGTGGTGTCTTTCAGGGTGATACCCAACAGACTGCCACTGGCGATAAAGCGGTAGCGGTTATCCTCACGCAGGAACTTCAGCATGGTGAGGTACTGCGAATAGTGCTGAATCTCGTCGAGGAACACCAGTGTATCATCGCGATTGTTGAGCTTGTTGCCTGCCACCATGCTAAGGGTCAGATAGAAATCTTCCTTCTTATGGATGTTTTTGAAGAGCTGCTCACCCTCGTCATCCTCCACGAAGTTGATTTCCACGAAATTCGGGTACAGACGTGTACCCACCTCACGAATACTGAACGACTTACCTATCTGGCGGGCTCCCTCCAGTATCAGAATCTTGTCATTATCGGACTTCAGATAGTCCTCGATGTACGATGTAATCTTCCTGTACAGCATGGCAATTTACACTTTTCAATAACTTTTGGCAGTCAAAAACTACACTTTTCAATAAAATTTAGTGCTGCAAAATTACACTTTTCAATCGAAACGACCAAACAAATCGACGAAAAAGTACGAAAATAACATCAAGAAAGCAGTGCAATGGCCTGCTTGATGCCGTCCATCAGGGCCTGATCGTAGGACTTGCGGGAATGGGTGTCACGGCATAAACCATCGGAAAGCCGGATGAGACGGCAATAATAGTCGCCCGTGTTCTGGAAGAAGGTATCGCGGCAGACCAATAATTCGAGGTGTTTCTTCCGGCGCAGCCAGTCCTGGACAGCTGATATAGTGGGTGCTGAATAGCATCTGGCACCGCGACCGCGCGTTTCCTTGGGGGCATTGTAGTCTTTCAGTTCCAGGGTGTCGCCTTCGGCATTCTGTAAGTGGCCATCCACATCATAGTATGATAAGGTTGGTTCCTTGAATCCCAACTTCCACAACTGTCGTGCCATGACCTTATCTACTACTATCTGCTTGAGCATACTTACACCAATTGCGTGCAAAGGTACGAATTTATTTTGAATTGGCGGTATTCTATGGCATCTTTGATGCAATTTAACGCGATTTACGTTATGCTGCATCTTGACCGCCTGACATCTCGCAGTTTTTCCTGTCAGGGTTACTCGGTTCTTAACACCTTTACGGGTGCAAAGTTAACAGAATGCGCCATCCACCAATAACCAGTCGCCGGCTCCCTATCCAGAGGAATTTTTCGCAGCAGACTTCCCAAATGCGCGTATTTGGGTATTCTGCGAAAATTTGCACTGGATTTCTTGGATTTGATTGCTTGACCATTCCGCACTTTCAGCACCAGTAAAGGTTAAACCGCGATAACGCAGACAATGAATTAAAAAAAACTACGTGTCAGGCAAGATGAACCTGAACAAAAAAGTAAGGTTTCCCGTTCCTCCGTAGGCAATAAAATCAAGTTCAACAGTTATGCAGACAGCAACATTAAAGAGAATGCCGATTTCTTCATGGAGTGTGGAGGATAGGCCGACAGAGAAGATGCAGGAATTAGGTGTTAGCGCCCTCACGGATGCTGAGCTCCTGAGTGTTATCATCGGGTCAGGTACGCATAAGGCTTCGGCAGTGGATATTGCCAAGAACCTATTGTCCGACCATCAGAACAATCTCAATGAACTGGGTAAGGCTGAGTTCCATGAGATTTGCGAGACGGAGGGTATAGGCACCAGTACGGCATGTCGTATCATGGCAGCCATCGAGTTAGGTAAGCGCAGGCAGATGGCGCAGATGGGTGACCATCCTGACCTGTCAACGGCTTTCAGAGTGCACCAGTTCATGCGCCCGTTCTGCCAGGATCTCAAAGTAGAAGAAGCCCATTTGCTCCTGATGAACCAGAACTACCGACTGATTAAGCACATCAAGTTATCGCAGGGCAGCATTACAGAGACCTTGATGGACATTCGCCTGATCATGAAGTACGCAGTACTCAATAACGCTACCATCCTGACCGTCTGCCATAACCACCCCTCGGAAAACACTTGCCCCAGCAGAATGGATGACGAGATAACAAGGGCCATCCAGAATGCCTGCAAGCTGATGAGAATCTATTTCGCCGACCATGTAATCGTGTGTACTGATAACTATTACAGCTATCGGGAGAACGGCAAAATATAAACGAAATCAATTCATAACATATAAATCAATACAACAATGAACAAGTGCGTAAAAATCACATTCCAGCCTATTATCTGGAGAGACGAGAATCTGAACAATGCAAGTGCAGGGATAGGCAGCACTACATGCCATGTGTTCGGTGAGACCAAGGAACAGTTATTCGAGAACATCAAGCAAAAGATATGGGCGATGTCCTCAGAGGCCCGCATCCTCGACGAGGAAGTGGCTGCAGAGTATAACCAGTGGATTGCCGACAGATGGAAGGCAAAGAGCATACCGGCTGAAATCAAGAACATGGGAATGCGGGATATGCGCTATGCCCTTCCCTACTCCAAAGAGTTCAAACAATGGCTCAGAAAACACAACTGATATGGTGAACATCAATGGATTCGACTTCTATGAGGAACCGGGCATCTGTGGAACATGCCCCTTCCTCATTACTGGCAATACCAGCGTGCCAGGCATTTCCTGTCATAGCGACCGAGGCCTGTGCATCCAGTGGAATGAGGCGCATCACACATGGGCCAACATACCACGTCGATGCAAGAAACTCTTCAAAAGTGCCTTTGCGCTATACAACGACAGCGGAGAAACATTAGTAATAACCAAGAAGGAATAAGATATATGAAAACGATTATTTGCAAATTCAAGTCTGATGGTACAGTCATTAGAAAGACGGCCGTCATCAATGATTCGCTGGACACCCTCAGTAAATCCAAAAGAAACGAAGCAACTGACATCATTGAGCCTGACACGCTGGACTTCGAGGGATGGTGTATCTACTTTGAGATAACAGACACGCTTGCCTATGAAGTCATGTTCGTATATGACCAGGAGAACGGCATCAAGACACTGAAACCCGTCAAGGCCATCACGTGGGATGGGTCTGACATAGACCATGTAGCCATTACCGATGTGCAAGCGGTAAGCGTCACAATTCGTTAGGAAATAAAAGTGTTAAAATGCCTCCAGAAGTGAGATTATAGTTAATTTTGCAACCATTTAAACGATGATGAAGATGAAGAAAATTATGCTTTTACTGATGCTGATGGTGGCAATGCCATCGACAGCCCAGAAGACAGATAACCCATTCCCCAAGAAAGGCTATAAGGTCAAGTGGATCAGGAGAACGCCTCATGGCTTTGAGACATACGCCTGTACTATCAGGAAGTTCGAGGACAGCGACACCATCTACTATATGACCTATTCCCCACCCGACCTGCAGCCCTATTGTGTCTGCTTCAGTCTGATACACCAGAAAGGGGCAGAGATGATTGCTGATGCGATGGAGCATCGGAATAAGAGCGACCGTATCAAATGGATAAA